>JAEEGK010012690.1_pt1 | contig 19113 bp, 11 predicted proteins | sample 8958771 | NCBI WGS metagenome assembly JAEEGK01 (sample SAMN16246547, study PRJNA631951) | gut metagenome | biome: gut microbiome; feature: rumen; material: SC-attached | host: Bos | place: Iran: Karaj | collected 2018-10
ATTATTAATAATAAAAATAATAGTATTATAAATAATAATAATAAAAGAAATAAAACACCAAATAAAAAAATGCCTTTTTTAAATAATAATTTTATTAATCATATTAATAATAATAATTTAAAAGGACATAAAAGCAAATATTATATGAAAAAAAGTAGTAGTTTAAATGATATTTCAAATAATAATTATAATTTTAGTAATAATAAAAGTAAAAATAGTAGTAATAATTTTAATAATAATAATAATAAACATAATAATAATAGTAATAAAATTAATTTAAGGCAATTTATTTTTAGTAAATATAGCACAAGTAGTACAAATAGAACTGGAAATTAATTATATAAATAATTCAATTATATTTATAAATAAGTAATAAAAAATAATTATAAATAATTATAAATTTTTAATAATTTTTAAATTCAAAAAATCTTTTTTAATTTAAAATTAAAAAAAAAATAAAAAATAAATTTTCAATTTTAAAATAATTATTATTATCATTAAAATAATAATATTATTATAAAATTTGATTTATTAATTTTATCCTTATTTTTTTAAACAACTTGAAATTGATTTTTAATCAATTTAATAAAATGTGCATCATCATCAACAGCAACAGAAATTCCAGCATAATAATCATCCCATTCTTTTTTAGTAACAACACCTTTAACTTCATTACTAAAATTTTTCAAATACAAATAAAAAATTTGATCTTCAGTTAATTCACCAGACAAATATCTAGGATGTTTAACACAATTAAAAACTTTTCTTAATTCAGTAGCTTCAGCATAACCAACTTTATTCTTATCAAATTTAGAATAAACATAATCAATAGCTTGTTTTCTTTCTTGATTTGGATTTCCTCTTAAAGCAAATAAGAAATTTTCAAAATTTATCATTTCTTTGCTTTGTCGATCAAAATATCTACATAATAAAACAGCTTCTTCTTTTGTTATATGAAGTCCATATAATTGAAGAGATGAAAAAAAATCTGAAACATGTAAAGAATATTGACCGTCATATGATGGTTTTGATTTAAATAATTTAGGAAGACATGCGATTGTGTTTGGACCGAGTTCTAAAAGTTTTTGACGCATTCGAGAAAGAAGTTCAAATAAATCGTTGGAATAAAATTCTAAAAGATTTGACATTTTTTTTTATTTATATGTTTTTTTTTTATATTAATTTTATTTGATTAAGTTATTTATTTATTAATTAATGTTTATATATTAATATTTAAATATTAATTTTAAATATAATTAAATTATTTTTTTATTTTTATTTTGTTTTTATATATTATTACTATCATATTATATGTATGGTTTGTCTGAAAAATTATTTGAGTTTTTTGATATTAAAAGTGTGAAATTAAATGAAAATATTTGTTATTGTGAATTGAATGGAAAAAATAAAAAATTATATAATAATAATGGTGAAATTGATGAAGGTGTTTTAATTGCTATTGTTGATACTTTTAGTTCTTATGCTATTATGTATTTAAATAAATTGGAAGATTATAAAAAATATTTGAGTCTTAATATTAAAATGATTAATTATGATGACAATGTTAATAAAAATAATTATAATAATGGAAATAATAATAATAATAAAATAAGTATGACTGTAAAAATTGAAAAAAAATTTGGAAGAAATATTTTATTGAATATTTCTGTTTATGATAGTAATAATAAAGAAATAAAAAAAATTTTTCATTTAAAAAGAAAAATAAATTCAAAATTATAATTAAAACTTATAAATATTTATAAATAAATTGAATTATTGTAAATTGATTAATTATCTTAAGCTAATATATTTTTTATAAATAAAAATAATATATTTAATAAAATTTAAATATAAATATGAATTTTTCAACACATTTGAATATTCTATTAATAACATTAATAACAATCTTATTTAATATCAATATTAAATGTATTGATAATGCTACTTTAAATAATTGTGATGAAACAAATCAATATTATAATACAATATATTATCGATGTATGGATAAAGAAGATACAAATAAAATAGAATTAGATTATAATACTTATAATTATACTTGTGCTTATGGTTATTATAAAATTAATGGCACATGTGAACTTTGTCCAAATCATACTGTTTCTTCTGGTGACAGAGAAAAATGTGTTAGATGTGCTAATAAAACAGGTAATTATTCTGAAGATCTATATGGTAATTATACTAATGAAATTGGTGATCTAATTTTTACTTGTGGATGTGAAAATGGAACTCAAGTTTATGTTCAAATTGAAAAAGATAAATTTGGAAATGATTTAGAATATCAATATTGTAATGTAGATTTTGATTTGAATAAAAGTGGAAATATAAAAATTGAAGATGCAAATAAAAAAGTAATTTTGCAAAGTGATATTATAAAAAATAATGGAGCTTTGTATTTAAAACAATCAAATACTTTTATCGATTGTGTTTCAACTTATAAGCTTAATAATAATTTTTGTATTCCAAATAAGTTAAATGATACTTTTTTTAGTAATAGTGATGTGAGTGTTTCAATCGATCAACTAGTTTATTCAGATAATAATAATATTTATCCTTATCAACGTGGAAATTATAAAAATCGACCTACAAGAGATAGTGATTTTGTTAGTTATATAAAAAGACCTTCTGATGAAGAATATAATCAAAACGAAAGAATTGATTTAAATATTAATTTAGAAGATGTTTCAAATTATCTTTTTCAACAAAATGAAAAATATGAGAATTATTTAATGAATTATTGTGCACTAGCTTTATATTCTCAAAATTTAAGATTTTGTGAACAATATTTAGAAGTTTCTCTTGAAAATTTTTTATGTGATACAGAAAGAATTCCATTTCCTGTAATTGTTGGCAATATAAATAATCCAAATGTAGAAATTGATAAATTAGAATTTTTTTTTAGAAAGTATGATATATCAGGAGAAAGATATAACGGTGAAATAAAAAAAAATGAATTGATTTTATGTTCTGAAACATATAATGATGCACAAGATTTTAAAAAAGTAGGCGCTACTTTTGTTAATGAATGTTTTATGGACGTAGATAAATTATCAAAAGAAGAAATGTATTTTTATGAAATGTTTGTAAGATTACCTGATGGAAGTGAACGCCTTATTCCAATTATTATTGATAATGAAAATCAGCAAAGAACCAAAATAGTAAATGATGATAATTGTAATGAATTTATTTTAAGACGACGTTTTTTTATAATTAATAACTTAGCTTCTGACAAAATAATTTATGCTAAAACAATAAAATTAAAAGTTAGATTTCAAAATAAAGAACATAGAAAAGATAATAGAATTTTTTCTCCATATTTAAGAATTGAATATTTTGCTCATTCTAAAACTACAAAAGTGCCAATGATGATATCATTCAGAAGTGAATATAATATGGATGAAAGAGCTCATATAATTCCTTCAATATATACTATTTTTTATATTTTCTTGGTACTCACTGGTTTATTTGTTGTGATAAAAATGTGTATTTGGTCAAAGATTCATACATATAATTTAAGTAGAGATAATTATTTCGTTTTTTTTATAATTAATTTTTTTATTTATCTATTCAAATATGTTGGTTTATTTTTATTTCTTTTTTCATTTGTTGTTACTTTCTATTGGTATGTTTTTTATAAGTTGCAATTTAGAGCTTATGTATTTTTACCTGATTTAGATATAGCTTATAGAAGTTTATATAAGAATTTTAATATTGTTTGGGGAATTGGATGTTGTTCATATTTTATATATATGTTAAGTAGAATATATGATCAATTAAATTATGATGTATTTTTTATTGATTGGGAACATGATAAAGATTTACTCGTAAATTACAATGCTAACAATATTCATAGTTCAAAATATAAAGGTGCCTGGCGTGCAATTCATATTGCAAATCAATTTAATATTCTTCAAAAAGAACGAACAATATCAATTTCAATATGTTTTGGTTTTTTGATAATGTTATGGTATTACCATCGAACACATTGGAATCAATTTGCCCAAATGTCTCCGAATGTTGCATGGGTAGAGCATTCTCCAGAAAATATGTATTTACGTCATTTTATAACAACATTTGTTTTAGTTATAACAGGTCTTGTTCAATATTTTTTACGTCGTATATTAAATCTGATATTAATTCCATTAAAGAAAAATGAATTTTTAGATCTTTGTTCAGTAGCAAATATTTCAGTTATAATTTTAGATGACAAACTTCATGGTTATTACATTCATGGTCAAAGTCCATTTGGAAAAGCAGATACGAACTTCGTTGATTTAATTCAATTTTTAGAAGAAGAAAGAAAAGGAAAAATTAGAGGAAGAGGTTTAACAGGAGATGAAGAAGATAATTTACAATCATATGAAATATATCTTAGTAATAATATGAGAGATATATATGATGATTTATATTATATTGAAGTAAACCAAGAAATTAATGCAGCTGAAGAAAATGATAGAGCTGGAAATCAAAGTAGGTACCCTATTTTTTTTAGATACATCCCAAAAAAATTAGATGTAGATAAATATTATCATTTAAATAATTATATGAATACACAATTAAAAAATAAAATTCAACAAGTTGCAAGTCAAAGTAAAATTTTTGTTAAAGAACGTACATTATTAGAAAGATTTTTACAACTTCCTCCAAATTTAGATTTAATAAGTGCAAATGCAAGAGAACTTGTTTTTTATAAAGATCCTGGAATGAATTTTGATAATGTTTGTTTTACTGGAATGGAAATTGAATGGTTGATATTAGTGGCATATGTTTTTCAAATGTGGTGTATTAGTTTACATAAATATAGTGATTGTTTACCTGTGGCAATTTTTATGACATATTTAATGGAAAAAGTTGCATTTAGATTAAGAGTTTATTATGGAGAGAAAAATGTTGCAAGAAAAGCAGTTATTGACAATAGATTTTTATAATAATAATTTTATTTTTTTAATTATTTTTATTAATTTTAATTTAATAATAATAAATATATTAATTCATTATGAATAATATTTAAATATCTTTTTTTATATGAATAAATAAATATATAAATATTTTAAATAAAATTTTAATTTAATTTATATAAAATGAGAAGTAACTTCTTTTCAAGCGGATTTGGTGATTTTGGAAATTTTGGAAACTTTGGAAACTTTGGAGGAGGAGGAAGAGGATCTTCAAGACAAGTTCGAACTGAAACTAAACCAGATGGAACAGTTGTTACAACAATAATAGAAAATGGTAAAAAAACAACAACCGTTCAAAAACCTTCAAGTGGAACAGGTAACAAAAAAACAACTGGCTTCAGTAATCAAGATTTCAATGATTTTTTTAATAATAATGATTGGGGGTTCGATATTTCAAAAAGATTCGGATTTGGAAATGAAGACAAAGAAGAAGAAGAAAACAACAACAATAATAATAATACTAATAAACAAACTTATACTATAACATATGATAATAATAACAATAACAATAATTCAAATAAAAAATATGTAACAATTGGAAATGTATATCAAAATTATGAAGAAGACACAGGTGATAACAATAATCAATTTACATATGATTTTAATGATAACAACAACAATAAATTTTCATATGAAGAAGATAATAATAATAATAATAATCAAATAAATTCAGCTCCAGTTTCAGGAACAGACTTTCAAAAAGAAGCTCTTGAACAACATAATATTTATCGTCGTAAGCATCATGTAGGTGATTTAGTTTTAAATGAAGAATTAAATAATATAGCTCAAAATTATGCAAATAAACTCGCAGCTACAAATTCATTTCAACATAGTAATAATTCATTAAGTAATGGTGAACCTTTAGGTGAAAATTTATTTATGGTTTGGGGTGTGAAAATAAATGGAAAAACAATGTCTACTGATTGGTATAATGAAGTTCAAAATTATAATTATAATGGAGATTATCAAAGTGGAAAAGGTCATTTTACTCAATTAGTTTGGAAAGGAACTAAACAAGTTGGATTTGGATATGCTCAAGCTAGAGATGGAAGTTATTATGGTGTTGCTAATTATTATCCTGCGGGAAATTATATGGGAGAATTTAGAAGAAATGTTTTAAAACCTTGAAAATATTTATTTAATCGTAACATATTTGTTATTTAATATTATTTTTTATATTTAAATTATATTTAATATTTTTTTAAAAGATTTTTTTTTATTTTTTTTTTAAATTATTAATAAATTATTAATTTTATTTATATTATTTTCTCAAAAAAATTTTATTAATAATATTAAAAAAAATAAATAAATAATATTGTTATTATTTTTATTGTTTATTTAATTTTTGAGATAAATTTATTTACTTCTTTAAAATATTCAAGATCTTCTTTATATTTATTAAGAATTTTGTTTTTTCTTTTATTCAATAAACTAATATCTTCTAATAATTTTATATTAAATTTTAAAATATATTTATAATTTTCTTTTTTTAATTCTTCATTTATTTTATCATTTGAAATCATTAAAATATTATTATTATTATTTAATAAATTATTTAAAAAATATTTTAAATATAATTTTTTTGCATAATAATTTAATAATTCTTTAATATTTATTTCTTCAAAATTTGTAATATTTTTATTTCCTGTTATTTTTATACATAATTCTTTAAAAATTAAAGGAATATTATTAATTGGTTTATTTATAAAATTATTAAAATTTTCATAATTAATTTTATTTTCTTTATTAAACATTTTTAAATTTTTTATATAATTTTTACATTTAACTTTTGATAATATTTCATTAATAATTGACCAATTTTTATTATTATTATTATTTATATTTTCTTTTATGTTTTTATCAATTGAAAAATAATAATTTTTATTAAAATCAATATTTGAAATATTTTTATTTTCTTTAATTTCAAAAATATTATCATAACTATTATTTATATTTAATTTAATTTTATTATCCTTAAATAAATTATTTTGAAAAGAATATTTTTTTATATTATTAAATTTTTTATTCAATTGATTTATTTTACTATTATTATTTTTTTTATTACTATTTAAATTATAGAACAAATAATTATTTTTATTAAAACTATTATAATAATTATAATTATTAATATAATAACTTCGATTTTTAATTATAATATTATAAATAATTTTTTTATTCATATTTTCATTTTCAATCGTATTTTTTTCAAAAGTTTCAAAACTTAAACTTTTACTTTTACTATTAAAATAATTAATATAACTTATTTTATTTCTATGACTATATCTATTACTATTTAAATTACTATATCTATTACTTAAACTATCACTACTAATATTATTATTACTAATAAAACTATTTGAATTTTGAAAATCTTTTAAAATATTCATATTAATTTTTATTTTTGTTTTATTATCAATTGATTTATTAAGTTCTTCACTTATATTAAATAAACTTTTAAATAATTTATTTTTCGTTCTATCAGATTTTATTCTTTTTGTTTTATTATCAGCAGAAAAAAATGTTTTCTTTTTTTTTAAATAATTTGTTATATTATAATTTTTAGTATTATTATTAATATCAAAAAAAACATTATTACTATTATTATTATATAATTGAACACTTAGATTTCTTTTTTTATTATGAATATAATTATTATAATTCAAATAATTTGAAATTTTATTAATTTTATTCATATATAAAAATATTATTTATAAAATAAAATATTAATAATAATATTATTATAATAATTATAAAATAATGTTTTTTATTTATTGAAATTATTATTATTTATTCCATCTAAAATTGTCAATTTTGCTTTAATTGCATCTATTAACATATTACTAACATTTTCTTGCATTTTTACATTTATTTCTCCATTTTTATTATTAATTAATTGACCATTTAATTTTGCTTGATTTTCAAGATTTTCTGCTTTAATTTTAATAATATTTATATTTTCTAAAAGATTATTTTTTTCGTTTTTAATCATATTTTCCCAATTTTGTTGATGATATTGAGAATGGCTACTTTTATTAAATCTATTTATATTTTTTTTTCTCATTTCAGTTAAATAATCAGGTGGTTTATCTAAAGGAATTTTTTTATTTGCACTTTTAGCACGTTTATTTTTTATTTTTTTATTATTAATATCATTATTTTCATTATTATGATTATTATTATTATTATTAAAATCTTCAATTGGTGTTAATTTTAAATCCCAATTATATTTTTTTGGTTTATTTTTATCTGGTTTTACAAGTAAAATTCTATTTCCTTTATTATAATGTAATTTTTCGATATTATTTTTTACACTTAGATTTTTAATTCTATCTTCTCTTTCTTTTTTAATATTTTCATCAATTTTAGGTAAAAATAATTTTTGTACAGCTTCGCTATAATTTTTAATTTCTTTTAATTTGATTTTTTTTTTAAAATCTTCAATTTCTTTTTTTTCTTTTATTTCATTTTCTTCATTTTTAATTTTTTGATAAAATTGTGATTCAAATTTAGGTAAATTATTTTTAATAATTTTCCATTGCATTTTTAATCTTTTTTTTTCTTCTTCAACTTCTAAAATTCTTTTTAATTCATTTTCTTTAAGTTTTTTATCAAATTCTTCTAATTGAGTTTTTGTATAAAAATTTTGATTCATTTTTTCTTTTTTTTTTGAAATTTCTTTTTTAATTTCTTTTTCTTCTCTTAATTTAAAATTTTTTTCTAAAACTTTAAATAAATATTCATTTTCATTTGCAGGTTTTTCATTCATATAATTTTTAATAAAATTAATTTTTTCTAAATTTTCTTTGTTTCTTTTTTGAATTAATTCAAGTTCTTTTAAACGATTTTTTTCTAAAAGTTCTTTTTTTTTAATTATTGATTCTTTTTCAATGTTATCTAAAGTTTTTTCTTTGTTCATTATTGATTTTTTATTATCTTCATAAAATTTTTTTTCGCGAATTTTTTTTTCTTCTTTTAACATTCGAATTTTTTTTTCATTTTCAATTTTATCTTTTTCAAAATTTTCTATGAATTGTTTTATATTATTTGTTTTTTTTAAAGCAATTTTATTTTCGTTTATTAATAAATTTTGAACTTGTTGATCAATTGATTTTAATTTATCTATTAAAATTTCTTTTGTTTCTTTAATTTGTTTTATTTGAGATTTTAAAATATTTTCTTCGATTAAATTATTATTATTATTATCATTATTATTATTATTATTTATTCTATTTGAATTAATAATAAAATTATTTTTACTGTCGATTATTTTATAATTTTCTTCTAATTTTTCAAGTTTTTTTTGTAAATTTAATTTTCTTTCAGATAAAATTTTTATTGTTTGTAATTTTATTATTTCTTCTGTATCAGTTGCACCAGGATAATTAATAAATAAAGAATTATTAATATTATTATTATTTTTATTTATAAGATTTTCAATATTTTTTTGTTCAGGTGAAATAGTTAAATTATCATTTTCAATAAAATCATTTTTAATTTCATTTAAAATAGATTCAATTCCTGTATTAATTCCTATTAAAATTTCTGAATTTAAATTTGATAATAAATCATTGTTTTTATTTGTTAAATATTGAATATTAAAAGATGAAGGTTTTTGTTCTAATGGAGGCGGAATTGGAAAATCAGGTTCTAAAATTTCAGTGTCTAAAAGAGTTATTTCTTGTATAAAATTATCAATATTTTCTGTTTGGATTTTAGTTTTATTATTATTATTTTCTTTTGATTCTGATGTTGTTAATGTTGAATTTTTTTTATATTTATTTTCGTCAAAATCTTTTTTTTTAATTACATGAGGATCTTTTATTTTTTCTTTTATTTTTTCAATGTGATTTTCTTTGTTTATTATTGGATTTGAATATGGTTGAGTATTTGATGAATTTTTATTATTTTTTTTGTTATTGTTATTATTTGTATTTTTATTTTGATCTATTTTATTATTTTCTTTTTGAATTACTTCTATTACTTTATTTTTTGAATTAGATTTTGATAGTTTTGTTGAAATTGATTTTGTTGTATTCTGATTTTTATTTGAATTATTATTTATTGTTTTTTTCATTTTATTTAATTTTTTTTTTATTTAAAACTGAAATTATATTATAAATTTAAATTTAATAATATTAAAAAAATATATAAAATTAAACAAACTTCCAAAAAAAATAAATAAATTAAATAATATATTTTTAAACTCAAAATATAATTAAATAAAAAATTTTTAAATAATATTAAATTAAAACATTATTAATAATAATATTTGATTATTATTATTATTAATTAACTTCTTCATCATCATCAAGGAATCTTCTAATTACACATTTTCTAATTTTAAATATTTTTCTATCATTTTTTTTCTTTAATTTTTTTTCTTCATCATTATTAATACTACTACTATCACTTTCATAATCACTTTCATTAAGCATGAAACTTTCTTTAATTTGTAACAAATTTTGTTGAGGTAATTTTTCTGGAATTAAATTTCCTAATTTAAAATCTTTAATTTTAATCTTAACATTACTATCAGTATTATTATCAAAAATATTAATTTCATTATTATTATTATTAACTTTATTAATTTCTCGTTTTAATTTTTCTTTATCAACTAAATATTTTTTATTTCCATTACTTTTATCAATAATAATTATATAAGTTATTAAATTTTCTTTATTATTATTATTATCTATTATTTCATCAGTATTTACAGTTATTACATCACCATATAAATTTCTTATATTAAAATTTGAACGTAATTCAAATTTTTTATTTAATAAAGGATTTTTTGAATATGTTGTTATTTTGTTATAAGAATCTAATAAATATTTTTTAAGAATAAATTGGGGATTATCGTTTATGTCATAGATTTTAATGAAATCTCGGTTTTCATTTTCTTCGTTTATAAGATTTTTTTTCTCGATTAAATCACGTTTTCTTTCTTCTTCTTTTTGGATAGGAAGTTCAGTTATTGGAGATGTATTTTTTATAATTATAATATCTTTTAATTTCATTTTAACAGGTTGTTCGTTATAAAATTCTTCAAAATCATAATCATCATTAATCATTTCTAAATGTTCTTTTTTAATATCATTAACATTAATAAATAAAATTTTTCCTGGTTTATAAAAATTATTCGTAACTTCAACATATTCAATAAAATTATTAGGAATTTTATTTTTATTAATAATAACTTCATTATTATTATCATCATAAACATTAAAATTTTCAAATGGAATTACAGTATTATAATTTTTAATTAAACTAAAATATTCTTTTCTAATTAATTTTTTATTATTATCATTATCAAAAATAACATAATAAATTTTTCCATTTTTAATTTCATTATTTAAATTAAAAATTATATCTTTCATTTGAATATCAACTTTAAATTGATTATAATCAATAATATTATTATGACTAATTTTAATAATATTTTTCTTTTTAAAAGTATAATTATTATTATTATTATCATTAGTAATAATATCAAATTCATTATTATTAAAACCAACATCTAAAGATTTTTTTTTTAAAAATAATTTTTTAGTTTCTTTTATTTCAGGTTGATCTAAAGTAATTTCAACATAAGAAGGATATTGTAATATATTACTACATTCTTCTTTAGTTAATTTTAAATGATCAGAAGGTTTTAAATCTTTATCAACACTAATAACTTCAAATTCTTTTTTATTTGTTGTATCATTATTAATATCATCAATTATTTTTTTTGGAATTAATTTATTTTTAATTTCAATTAAAATTAAACTATTTTTAAGTAAATTTTTTAATTTTGAATTTATTTTTTCAATACTATTATTGTTGTTATTATTATTATTATTTTCAATACTATTTAATGTATCAGCATGTGTATAATTATTAATATCTTCAATTGGAATTTCTATTATTTTAACATTAAGAATATCAACTATTTCATTTGATTTTGTATATAAATTATAAACATTAATTTTATTATTATATTCATTTTCTACTAAACTACTTAAAAAAGATTGTTTATTTACAATGTAAGTTTTTATTCCATCATTAATAACAATAAATTCATTAGTATTATTTAATTTGTTATTTTTTAATTTGCTTTGTTGAATTAAAGTTAATGTATTATTATCAAAATAATTAGGTAAATAAACATCTTCTATTGTAAGAGATAAATCTTCATCGGTTAATTGATAATAAAATGAAGATGAAATTAATACATTATCATCATATAAATATAAAGTATTATTTTCAACATTATTTAAAATAGATAAAAGATTTTCTTTGGCTGATAAAATAATTTCTTTATCATTTTCACTAATGTCATTATTATTATTATAATTATTTAAATTATTATTATTTTCTTTTGTATTTATTAACGATTCTTGATTTTTTATTTTTTCTTCTTTATTTTTTTTTCTTAAATCTTCATTCATTAAAATTTCATTTATATTTTTATAACATAATTCCATTTCATTGAGATTTTCTTTTATGCCTTTAAAAGCAATGTCATTTCCTATATAAAATTTTTTATTTTTATTTGCTTCGGCTTTCAAAATACTTTCTCTTATACTTCTAATATTAGCATAATTAAATTCTTTTTCAATTTTATTTCTTCGATTTTTAATTTCTTCTGTATTTAAATTTTTCATAACAACAATTTTACCAAAATCAAAAATATCTAAATCAATATATCCTCCCAAAGTCATAATTTTTTTTAAAGAAAACGCACTGACAAATAAATTTTTAATTGGAGAATTTTCATTATTATTATTATTATTAAATAAAATATAATATTCTTTTAAAAAATTAATTAAATTTATAAATTTTTTTTCGAATTTGTTTTTTTTATTATAAATGTTTAATAAAACTTGATAATCTATTTGAATTATACATATTTCAATATAAGAAATTAATTCTAAAATGTTTGTATCATTTAATTGAAAAATTCTTTCAAATGATTTTTTACTTATTCGAATTTCAAATGGAATTTTTTCTTCTTCATCTAATGTACTATATTCAGGTAACATTACAAAATAATATTGATTTGTATTTAAAAGTTTTTTATATTCATCTTTTGTTTGATAAGTTAAAAATGATTTTCTTTTTTCTGGATATAAAATATTAATGAAATTTTCATCTTTTGTTTTGTTATTATTTTCTTCTTTAGGGGTTTTTTCTTCTTTTTCTTCTGAAATATTATCATTATTATCATTTTCTTTATTTGTTTCTATTTCATTGTTATTATTATTTGTATTAATTTCATTTTCATTGTTATTATCAAAATTTAAACCAAATGATTCATTTTCATTATTTGTTTCATTTTCATTATTATTTGTCTCCTTATTATCAATTTCATTATTATCTTCATTATTAATTTTAGTTTCATATTCATTTTTTTCATTTTCATTTTTATTATTAGTAAAATCAGTTTCTAAATTTTTTTTCAATGAATTAATAGTTTTAATTTCTTTTTTTTCTTCACCTTCAGCAACTTCTTCTTCTTTATCAGTAAAATAGATAAAATCAGTTTCATTTTTCATTTCAATTTCAGCCATATTAAGTATTTTATTAAGATATTTAAATTCAATAGGAATTTGAATAATATCTTCAAGATTTTCATCTTTGATAATTAAAACATATAATTTATTTTTTTTTATAAAAAATTCATGATATTTTAACATATCTTCAGGAGAAACTTCTGATTTTGATTCTTCATTTTCATTTTCTTCATTATTTTCTTTATTTTTTTCTTCTTCATTATCTGACATTTTATTTTTTATTATAAAAAATATTATTATTATTATAATTATTATAATATTATTTATTTTAATCTTAAAATTAAAAATTTTATTTTAATTTATATTTTATTTTAATTTATTTATATTTTTTGTTTTAGAAATTTAAAAATATTGTTTTATATTTTTAATTAAAATATTAAATATCATCAATGTACATTTTTTTTAAAAAATCTTTTTCTAACCAGAAAAATGGTTTATTAATATCAATTAAAAAATTATCATTTTCATCATCATCTTTTGAATTTTTTAATGAATTATTATTTTTATCATTTTCAATATCCATTTTATTATTTTTTTGATTATTAAAATTTTTATCATTTGATTTTATTATCCCAATTGAATAATTAAATTCCATTTCTATTTTTTTATTTATATTATTATTATTATTTTGAATATTTTTTTCTTCTTCATCTTCATCATCAATTAAATTTATAACATCTTCTTTATTATTATTAATATTTTTATCATTTTTCTTATTATTAATATTATTATTATTTTTATTTTTATTATTATTATTAAAATAATTTTCAAATTCTTTATCTATATCATCAATATTATTATTATTTGTATTACTTATATATCCATAAATATTTTCTCCTGTCATAACACTATCATCATCATCATCTTCATCATTATTATCACCATTATTATTATTATTGATTTTAATTTCTTCTTCTATTTTTTTAACAACTTGATAATCACAATTCATAACTATTCCCACAAATTTTATCTTTTCTTCTTTCATTTTTTTATAACAATCTTCAAAAATTTCCTTCATTTTCATATCAATATATGGTATACCTAATTTTTTCATACAAATTGGACAGGTATACCTTCTTGATATTTTATCAACTGCTAAATACTTATTAAAATCAAAAACACTTAAATGTTTACAATATAAGCCTCTTGCAGGTAAAGTTATATAATCAATTTGAGAATAACAATCAGTGAAAAAAATATTTTCGTTTATGTTTAATTTATTTTTTTCTTCTAAAAAACCTTTTATTATATTTACATCATTGTAACATTTAATATTATTCATTATTTTTTGAGTTTCTAAATTTTCTACTAAATCACAATAAATTATGTATTTATTATTACAATTTTTATATTTTTCATTAATTTGAATAGTAATATTTAAATAATTAACATTTGTATTTTTGTAATTGAAAAAATCATGAATGTTTCCTATTATTTTTTTAAAATAATGAAATGTATTATATTCATTTCCAATAAATATTAAAGGATAGTATTTTTTATGATCTATGAAATTATTTTCTAATATTTTTTTGTTATTTAATGTTATTGTTATTCCATGTGGTATTTCAAATATGTATCCACGTTCTGAAAATTTATATATATGAAATAAAAGAAATTGATTGTTTTTTATTTGATTTAAATTCAATTTAAATATCCCTTTTACTGTATTTTTTAATGCTGATTTTGAATTTGATGTATTATTTATTGTATTTGTTTCAAATTTAATGGGATTAAGAATTCTTTGAATTCTTTTAGAAAAAAAATCATATGAATTTATTTGGCATAAATAACATATATAAGGAAAACAATTATGACTTGGTGATATGCAATAAGTATGTTGATAATTATTACATATAGTACATAATATTATATTATTACTTTCCATTTCTGTTATATTTTTTTTATCTAATTTTGAGTTTGTACATAAACAACAAATATCATATTTTGTAGTGGATAAAATTGTATTATTTAACTCTTCTTCATTATTATTATTAAATATAATTTTAGTATCAATATTTTCATTATCTTTTTTCTTTTTCATATTAAATGAACTAACATTCATTATTTTATTTATATCTAAATATCTTATTATTTATAATATATATTTATTATTTAAATTTATAAGTTTAATATATATAATTTATTTAAAGAAGGAAAAAAATTAAAAATTATTTTATTTTATAATAATATATAAAAAAATAAAAATAATAATTAAATAATTATAAAAATAATATATATATAATATTAATCTATATAACCCCATATTTTAATCTCATTATCACTACTATATGTTACTAAATCTCTATTTTTTAACTGTTCAATTTTAATAATACTTCCTTGAGCAACTATTTTTTGAATAATTTCATTTAAATCCAAACTCCAAATATAAATTAAACAATATTGATCTCCTGAAATTAAATTACCTTCATTTATTTGATACATAGATAATACAGCTCCTTTATGTCCATTTAATTCTTTTAAAACATATTTTTTTTCAATATTCCATAAATATATTTTTTTATCTTCACTTCCTGATAATAATTTTTCATCTTTTAACAATAATAATGATGTAACAGATTTTGTATGTCCTTCAAGTGTGATTAAATTATTATTATTATCTTTATTATCATAATCCCAAATTGAAATTGTATATATATTACTAAAAGCAATTTTTTTTTTAGGTAAACATTCCATAACATTATTATAAATAATTTTATTATTATTTGTTTTTATATTAATTTCATTTTTAATAGTCAAATTATTAACTTCATCAAAAGTTTTTTTTTTTATATTTAATGAATAAATTTTAATTCCATTTTTATATAAAACAGCAAAATTTTCATTATCATTTTTATATAACATTTTAATCCCAAAAAGTTGAATATTTAATTTAAATTCAGAATAAAAATCAATTTTTTTTTTTTCATTAATATTCCATAATCTAATAATTCCTTCAGTACTAGCAGATAAAAAAATTTCATCATTTATCCAAAAAATATCAGTAATTGTTTTTAAATGAGCTCTAATTGATTCCAAAACTTCATCAAAATTTGAATTCCAAATATGAAAAAAACCATGACCATCGCATGTTAATAAATACCCAGGAATTTTATTATTAACATATTTCCCATTTAATTCTAATATTGATTTAATACCATTCGTATATTTTTTTATATTAATATTATGTTTTAAATTAAATTCTGAAATAATATTATTAGAACATCCCATTAATAATTAAAAAAAAATATAATAACAATAATTTATTATTATTTTTTATTTAAAAATGGAACATGTTCATGAACCATCAGATGATAGTTATTGCACTACAGATGAAGGAGGAGATGAAAGGATAGAAGAAGAGCCAGGTCCAATTCCGATAACAGAAAAAATAAATGAAGAAATTGTTATTAAACCTGAAGGTATATTTAAAACTATTTTAAAAATTGGAACTTCGGGTTATAAACCTTTTGAAAGTGATAATGTTGTTCTCACTTGCCAATGTTTTTATTATGATATTAGAGATATTGAAAAAAAAAATAAAATTTATATTGATTTTTGTATATTTAATGGGGATAAAGAAATTAGTTTAAAACATTATTTAATTCCTAAAAGTTTGAATATGGGAATTTGTTCTATGAGAATTGATGAAGAATCGGAGATTAAAATTAAATTTAAATATATATACAAATTTATAGATATTGAAACAAAAAAAATTAATAATAATAATTCATCTGATAATAATAATAAATGTTTTAATTTAAAAACTCTTCCTTCTTTTTTCACAGATCAAAATTTTTTTAATTCTAACAAAAATACTTTTTATTTATATTTTCATGTTACTTTAAATAATTTTTATATGATTCAAAATTTATATGACAACGAATTAATTCAAAAAAAGATTTTAAAAATTTCTCCAGAACGAAAATTAATTTATGCAAAAAATAGTGATATAATAACTTATGATATACAATGTTTATATGATAATAAAATATTATATCAACATGAAAAAATAACAACTGAATTAGATAAAGATTTTGACAATGGAAAAATATTTGAAATTGAAAGAAGAATTTTAGAAAATATTAAAGTCAATGAAAAATCACAAATAACAGTTAAAGCAGAATATATGAAAGAAAAAAATAAAAATTTTTTAGAAAAATTTGGAATAGAAAATAATAATAATACAAAAGATATTATTTTTATTATTGAAGTTTATAATATAGATAAATATGATTATGTTTTTAATATAAATAAAGATAAATATTCAAAATCTAAAATTATAAAAGAAGGTTTTGGATTAGAATCACCTGACAGAGAAATGTTTGTCAAATTAAAATTAATGATTAAAATAAATAATGAAATTAAATTTAATACATTTGAATATGATAATATTAATGATTATTTAAATAATGATAAAAAAAATTATATTGAAGAATTAAATCAATGGAGAGATAATATAAATAAAGAAAATAATATAGCTAACATAAATGATACAATTGATTTTAAAGTTTCAAAAAAAATTTTTGAATCTTTAAAATTTCCAAATTTATTATCAATTGATATGAAAAATTATACTTTACCTATTTTATTCAGAAAAGTTTTAGTTCATATGAAAAGAAATGAAATAAGATATATTAAATCAACATATATTGATTATTTTAATGTAAATGATGTAGAATTATATAATATAGGAACTTTTGGAAAAGATACTAATGTTAATATTGAAGTTTATATTCATTTATATGAATTTCAAAATTTACCTTTATTTGGTAGTTATTCTTATGAAGATAAACTTCAAATGTTGTTAGAATATAAAAATAAAGCTGATGAATGTTTTAAACAAAATAAATTATATAGAGCTATGAAAATTTATCATAATTTAAATTATCGTTTTGATGAAGGAGATATTTATGGTCATAATAAAGAAGAAGCTATTAAATTATTAAAAGAAAAAAATAATGAGTTATATAATAAATTAAATAGTATTAATATAAATGTTCATAATAATTATGCTTTATGTAAATTTAAATTAGGAAAAATTTTTTCATGTTATGAAGCTAGTAGTAAAGTATTAAAAGATTTTGATGATAAAAATGAAAAAGCTTTGTATTTATTTGCCAAAAGTACTTTAATGTTAAAGTTCTATGATAAAGCACATGAAGCTGTTAAAGTTTTAATTCAATTAAAACCAGATGATAGAAATATTAAAGAGATATATAATGAAGTTGAAAAACAATATAATAATGATAAAAGTAAGGAAAGAAATATGTTTAGAAAAATGTTTAAATATAAAGAATTTAAAGAAGATGAGAAACAAAATAAGAATGATAATGATAAAAATAATAATAATAGTGATAATAATAATAAAGAAGAAAAAAAAGAGGAGAATAATAATAAAAAAGAAAATGTTAAAACTGAAGATAAGAATGTAGGAACTGATGAATAAGAATAAAAATATGTTCATCAAATAAATAAATTAAAATATATAAATATATTAATTATATAAAAATAATAAAAATAATAAAATTAATTTATATTATAATATCATATTAAATATTTTATAATTATTTTTAAATAAATTATAT
>JAEEGK010012691.1_pt1 | contig 19113 bp, 6 predicted proteins | sample 8958771 | NCBI WGS metagenome assembly JAEEGK01 (sample SAMN16246547, study PRJNA631951) | gut metagenome | biome: gut microbiome; feature: rumen; material: SC-attached | host: Bos | place: Iran: Karaj | collected 2018-10
TCCAGCCAGTCAACGGATGTGTGAATGGTTTGCTGCAGCTGCTCAGAAGGTTTGTCGATGGTCATGAGGTAGGAGAGCAGGTCGGCCGACTCGTAAGCACTTATAGAAGGCAGCTCGTGGGGGCGTCCTTCAGTAGGCAGGAAGGTGATGGTGTCATGCTGTGCGCACCATGCCGCCGGGGTTCCGTTGTCATCCACCTGGCACTTGATAATCACGTCGATGGCACGTTCGAACGACTGTTCGCACTTTTTGCGTGTGGACTCATCGGTGATATCAGCGAAATCGCCTTTGTTCGTTGCTATCTCCTGCAACAGTTTCATCACGTTGGTGATCAAGTCGTCGTTGAAAGTGATGTAGTCCTGATAGCTGCCATTGCCCGACAGCGGCCAGTATTGCGACCATCCGCCACAACCCTTCTCAGCTGTGAAAATCATGTTCAAAGCCTTTGTGAACGACTCTTTATACTTCTCCACTTTGGTGCTTTGGTACACTTTGGCCAGGAAGCGCATCTCCTGAGTCGTAGCACCATTGTCAAGACACGAGTGCTCCGTTTTGTCGCCATATTCACTTACATTGTGGAACTCGATGTTCTTCATCCAGCCACCACTGTTCTTTTGTGCTGCCAATACCTTGTCGGCAATCTGCTGAGCCTCGTCGCTGCCATACCAGCTGGCACTCATCCTGCCTCTGCAAATGTCTGCCCACTTCATGGAAGAAGCACTTTGTGCGAGGCCATTCACCCATAATCCTGCTAAGAGGACGGTCATAAATAGGATTCTTTTCATCTTTTCTGTTGTTTTTATTGTTTTATTAGTTTGTTCAGATAATTCTCCAGGTTGGTATAACCGTCGGCCTGGACGGTGTTACCGTCAGTGGCGTTGTTGGGATTCAGGCCGTGGGCTGTTTCCCATTCGTCAGGCATGCCGTCACCGTCAGTGTCTTTCGGTGCGGGCAGACTCTTCAATTCCGGCCACGGACTCTTGCCTAAGCGCACGTCCTCTTGGGTGTTGATGATGCCTGGGGCACATCCATTACCCGTAAAGGTGGCTTTTCCTTCGCGTACATCACTTACGATGATTTGGTCTAGTTGGTCGCGGTGGAGGCTTGCCCCTGCTTGTTGCAGCACCAGAAGGTAAGCCTCTTCTGCCGTGTGCGTCGTGACAGGAGCGTAGGGCATGGGTTGACTGAGGCGTATGGTGTCGCGGGTCACTGCCGTATAAGTGCCGTCGTTGGCATCAGTCGATATCTGGTTGTAGATGCCGTACGTCCAGTTGTCTTTCGTCACCTCTGGATAACGGCTGTTCACGTTGCCCGTCACATAATATTTGCCCCATACGTGCCACATCTTGTCCCACACATTGGGACGTGGACTGTCGTGGTGAGTATACTGCGAGGTGCGGATGTTGGGAGCGGCAATACGCTGGCCGCGCACGTCAGTAGGTGTTCCAGGACCAGGTTTGTAGTAGTTGTTGACAATGTTCACCGTCATGGCTTCGCCACCGTAGCAACCGTTGGCAGTCCAGTTGTAGATGACATTGTTGCGCAAGTCCATGCGTTCGTCCTCCTGAGTGAAAGGACTAGGACCAAGACGCGGCGTGCGCGAAGTGTGGTGAGCTATCAGGTTGTGATGATACGAAGCTCCGCTGCCACCCCAGTTGCCGCCATAGCCGTGTGCACCCTTCTTATGTCCGGCATCGTTGAGGCTCTGGCTCACAATGCACCATTGCACAGTGAAGTCACGATTGCCGTAGACCGACAGACATTCGTCAATCGACCAGCTGATGCTGCAGTGGTCAATGATGATGTTGTGACAGTGGCTGCCGCCTAGTCCGTCGCCTTCATGATGAGCCACCTGGCGGTTACCCAGTCGGAAACGCATATAGCGTATGATAGTATTAGAACTGACCATGACAGGATAGTCAGCCAGACAGATACCGTCACCAGGGGCGGTCTGTCCTGCTACGGTCGTGTTCTCAGAGAATCGCAAAGGTGATTTCAGAAATATAGTGCCGGAAACATCGAAGACAATGGTCTTGGGTCCTTCCTGTTTGTTGGCCCAACGCAGGCTACCAGGCTGGTTTCCATCCTCTAATGTGGTGACATGATACACTTGGCCACCGCGTCCGCCAGTCGTAAACATCCCGAACCCTTCGGCACCTGGGAAAGCCGGCGTCCGTTTTGTTTGTGCTTGTGCAATAATAAAGATGAGCATTAGCAAAAGCGTTGAGAGTAAATGCTTTTTCATCTTTTTGTTTGATTTGATTGTAGATTGTTTCCCAAATTCCGACTAGTTTCTAATATGTTTGCAAATATACGAATTTAATATGATATGCCCAACAGTTTGCTATAAAATCTCCTTGAAGAAATTAATGAAAAAGTTTGTGCTTGTAATAAAAATAATGTACTTTTGCAAAAACTAAACAGTACGGAAATGAAAAAGTCTATAATTTCATTAGTTGTATTATCTTGCTCTGTTATGAGCGGGTACGCGCAAGATGCCACTCTATCACAGATGCAGGCAGAGGCGCGTACTGCAGACAGAATACCCAAGGGTGACCGCTCTCATTATGGTTTATGGGCAAAAGATTTCATCAACAATTGGAATAAACCAAAGGTAAAGTCACATTTTGCCTCTTCAGAGGATTCAATTAGTAAGCATAAAGATTTTGTCATGTATTACTCAATGGCATATTATGCATATCGTGATAGTGACTATGCTCACATGGTAGAATATGGTGACAGTGCACTCAAAACAGGCTTCGACACTCCTGAGCTTTGGTTTTATTTAGCCAACAGTTTGGAACAATTAGGCAACTATGAACGTGCTTTGACAGCATACCAAGAGGCAAAAGATAAAGGATTTTCGGCAGGTGGAAAGGCTTTGTCTGAATTTAAGAAAAGACTGAAGAAGATTCAGAAAAAGAAGAAAAAATAGTCGCGTAGCTTTTTGTAGTAATTATAGCTATTAGATAAAAACTCTCCCGCACTTTTATAAGTTGCGGGAGAGTTTTACTATGGCAGAGTTTTTAGCTCTGCGGGATAGCTATTAGCTCTTACTCTTATTGCTTACGCCATTTCGGAGCACCGACACTCTTCTCAACAAGAACATTGTTGAAGTTCTTGAAGTGCAGGTCAACCATACCCGACTTGTAGTCAGAACGGATTTCCTTATCCACATTTGTCACAGTGCCATCAATACCATCGCACACGTGGTCGTAGTGGTTAGGAGTAGAAGGATCTAACTTGTGAGGTGGATTCGGTTGAACCATCAGGTCCTTTGCCGAAATGTCAGCAACCTTCACAGTCAGTCCCTCAGCACCAGCCTTACCCCATGTCACATCATAATTCTTTGCCAAAGAACCAAAGGTGTTCTTCTGGGTATAGTCAAATGCAGATGAGGTGTTGCTCCATATCTGACCACTGGTTAGGTTGTCGTTGGTCGAGTAGTTATCCTCGAAATCAAGTGTTACTGTGCCTGAACCATTGATGGTGCGGATGTCACAACCAGCCTGTACCATAGTACGCTCTGTGTCGTTGTCGTCGCGTGTCAGGACAAAGAGGTTGCGCTTGACAGTAAAGGTGGAACCGCCAGGTATCCAACGAGTGTTGAATATCATACTGTTACCAGCATTACAAGTATTCAAGTTGATGAATGTGTTGTTCTCCAGCGTGATGTTGTAGTGTAAATCGGCTGGCCATTCAATCGTCTGCTGTTTGTTGTGGTTGAACATATAACCCAGTGGATTATCGTAGATGGTACAGTTTTTCATCACGAAGTTCTCCCAGATGTTAATGTTGACGTTAGCTTCGGGGTTAGCGTGGAACCAGTTGTAACGGCGACCGCTGGTTGAGTAGTAACCACCATTGTAGAAGTCAACATTGTCGATGATGAAGTTCTTGATACGGACACCGTAATTGGCTTGTACGCGGTAGAAACCACCCACAATACCCTGGAACGAACAGTTCTTCAGAGATATTTCTTCTACTGTAGAACCCATACCCTTGCTATACATATTCATGAAATAGCTATTTGTTACAACCTTAGAGCCATCACCGATGTTTCGTACATACGGAATGGTAAAGTCAAGGTCTTCCAATACGAACTTGTCAATGTCAATGGTAATCATCGGGTTCTCTGAACCAATCGGGTTACGGCTCAGCATGAAGAAAGCAGGCGAGGGTGAAGAACCACCGCTGATATCGAGTACCTGTGGATAGTACAGGAATACCTTGGCACGACCCTTGCCGGCAGCAATATCATCTGGATGGGTAGCCAGCTTGAAGCCCTTGTAAACCTGTAGTCCTCCGCGTACAAAGTAATTCTCGCCTCCTCTGAGGTAGAAAACTTTGTTCTCTGCATACTCGTTGCTATCCATAAATTTCTCAATCAGAGGCTGAATAGAAGTTGCTTTCAGAGGCAGGTTGATAGACAGCATCGAACCGTCACTCTCGTACATCATGGTGTCCTGTGGAGCGGGCTCAATAACGATTGGCTCGCCTGGGTCACCCTTGGTACGTACGGTGATGTCGAGGTTCTGCTGAGCATAGTTCAGACACTTCTGTTTGTCAAGGCCTTTTTTAGCTTTCTCTTGGAAAACAAGCTCATCGTAGGTATACATGTTATACACCGAGTTGGAGTCAAGTCCTGCAACGTTGATCATTGCAATACCATCAGCGCCAAACATACTATTTTCGAGTTTCAAGCCAGGATACTGGTATTGTGCAGGTACTTTGGCATCAGGGTTCGATGATGCTGGCTCAATAACCAGACGGTCAGCTCTCCACACTTTGTTTCCACTGGCATCGGTGGTTGTATTGAAGAACTCGCTCATCTCTTCCAGCTCGTCGGCAGTATATTTACGCTCTCCACTCTTATCGTAGCTGCGGTCGAGAACCAAGTCAAAACTCTCCTTTGTAATATTGGCCTTCTGGGCAATAATTGAAGGAACTCTATACTTATCGAGCATGTCGTAGTAAACCATATCGGTCCATTGGTGAAGGTTTCCTGTTCCAAACCAGTTAGAGTTGTGTTCTTCGCCACGGTCGGATAAAGCACGGATGGCAAAGCGGTAGGTCTTAGAGAACATCAGGTCTTCCAGAAACAGCTGATCCTGTTCCTCGCCTAAGAGGATGGTGTCGAGTGCAAGCAGGGTTTGGTCATCCCAGTTCTCGGGACTATTGGCGATGCTTTGCTCGTAGGAAGCCTTAATCTGGTAACCCTTGGCACCTTTCACTTGCGACCAATAGAGCTGCATGGCGTTGCGGCCGACAACCTGACAGAGGAAGGGGTCGCTACCGCCCTTGGAAATCGTACGGTTGGTACGGAAGACCGGGGTCATCAGTCTGTCGGACGATGCTTCGTAGCTGGCTTCATCCTTGTCTGTGCAAGAGAAGGTGGCAAAGGTGGCCAGCAGTGCGAATGAATATAATAATAATTTTTTCATATTCTTATTCGAAATAAAATTAATAACCATAATAATTCTTATACGCACCTTCAGAGCGTGTGATAGCCTCACGTGGTATAGGCATCAGGTAGCGCACTACAGGCAGGTCCGTCAGTTCAGTAGAGATGTCGAATGGAGTGTATGTGCCATTACGGTTGATCATGAAAATAGACTTGTTATCTCTGTCAGCTTTGATAAAGCCATAGAGTGAGTAGAGTACTGAATTCTCAGCATTCTCACTGCCGTCTTTCCAATACTTGTCACCATAGTTTGCTGTCTTCATCTCATACTTGAGGGTGCCGGTAGCATCATCAAAGTCGCCTAATGGCTCATAGCTTGCAACTTCCGACTGTGGATACTTATTCTTCATATACTTGAAGAACTTCTCAGCGGTGTTATAGTCAGTCTTATACTTTTGGTTGTTTGCATAAGGATTGAACATATAGATTACAGGCATCTCGTGGTTAGCGAAATAGCTGTTCTTCTGTGGATTCTTCATGTATACATAATAAATCTGGGCAGGGAATATCTGTTCCTTGGCCTTGCCTGCTTCCTTACCAAAAGCGTTGTCACCAGGGATGGCTGCATCGATCTCATCTTGTGTGTAGGTCTCATCAAGAGTTCCACCAAAATAGTCAACACCATCGTGAATAGCTACCATATCGTTAATCGTCGGCTCACTCTGTCCACCCATCTCGGCAGCTACAGAATAGTTGCGAAGGAATGTGTAGTAGAGCTCCTCTGACAGCTTGTTGTTGCGAACGAGGTCCTTCCAACGGCTGTTCTCACCTGCAAACTCCCACTTACGCTCGTCAAGAATCTCTTTCAAGAAAGACTCTGCATCGCCACCAACTACTTGTGGAGCAGCAACTTTAGAACCAATGTAAGCACGGTTGCGCACCTGCTGAACAGCAGCAATAGCGTCTGAGCTTACTGAATTGTTCAGCTTTACGTCAGCCTCGGCAAACATCAACAGTACATCAGCATAACGCAAGTAAGGATAGTTAATACCCGTATTGTTTGTAGTGATATTTGTGAAAGCATTGCTGTTATTGAACAGTTTCGACCACTTGTTGTTGTAGCAAGTGATGTTCACGTTGAGCTTGGGAATACCGTCGTAGGTGTAGTACCACCATCCGATGGTTGCCTCGCGACGCATGTCACCTGGCTTGTAAGTGAAGCGGAACATGTTGTTCACCTGCTGGTTACCACCACATTCACCCCACTGGAAGTTAGTTGCACCACCGCTTGACTCAAACTTTGGTCCCTGACGATAGCCGATGCAACCCGAAACCTCCTTAGTGAAAGGAATCTCGAAGATTGGATCGTCATCATTGATCACCTTGAAGTTACACTCGTACAGGAAAACATCCTGATAAGAGTTTCTCAGGGTGTGTGTACCCGAGTCAATCACTTTCTTAGCATAGTCACGCGCCTGGGTTAAGAACCAAGTCTCGTCTTGTGCTGAAGGCTTACCCATAAAACCGTAGCTGGTAACGTCGTCGTTATTGTGACGCAGAGAGTAGCCTGCAGCCTGAAGGCCGATACGGGCAATCATAGCCCAGCATGCTTCTTGAGAAATACGCTCAACACCTTCGGACAACTGTGCGGTCGGCTTCATGTTAGGTGCGGCATCAATCAAGTCTTGCATGATTGTTTTAGCCACGATGTCGCGTGAGGTGATTTCAGGGCTGAATTTGTTTGTCACTCTTGTCGGTTCCATGGTAAATGGAACATCACCCCAATAACACAACAGCTCGTTATAGAGCATAGCGCGAATCACTTTCGCCTCTCCGAGGTATTGCTGGAGAGTGGCGTAATCGTCATTGTTCTCTTTGTAGATGCTGCTATTGCTGAGATAGTAGATAAATGAGTTGGCTGCCTCAATAGCAGAATAGGTAGCATTCCACACACTGTTAGCAGTAGAACTGGCTGCGGTCTGATCGTAGCGCTTTGGCGTGTTGGTCTCGTCATTCTCACTGCTATTCGTGACAAAGTCGACATCACTGTTCAGGATGAGGTTGTAGGTGTATGCTTGTCCGAAAGCGTTGCCCGACATCATCTCAGCATAAACACCGTTCAGAGCCATACCTGCATCCTTAACAGAGGTGTAAATGTCTTCAGGGAGGAACTTGGAAGGCGCTTCTACATCCAAGTAGTCATTACAGGCGCTTAACGACAGCAGTCCAAGTCCACCGATGATAATATTCTTTAGTTTCATATGATTTTCTGTTTTCTTGTTTGTTGTTTTAGAAAGTCAGGTTTACACCAAATGAGAATGCACGGTTACGTGGATAACGGTTGAAGTCCATAGAAGGAGTCAGACCTGTCTGCACGTCAACTTCGGGGTCGTAACCTGAGTAGCCAGTAATAATAAAGAGGTTGCTGGCTGATGCATATACACGCAGCTTTGACAAGCCAATCTTAGAAATCAGATTCTTCGGCAGTGTGTAACCGATAGTGACATCTGAGCAGCGCAGGAACGAACCGTCTTCAACAAAATAAGAATTAATTGTGTTGGTCACGACGTCGGCTGGGTTCCACAAAGTCTTGCCTGTGTTTTCTGCCAGATACTCGTCAATGGTGAATGGCTCTGTCCAGTAGTCTTCGTGACGGCCGGTATTGGTGGTGTAAACCCAACGGTTGTCGCGAGAGAATTTGCTATATACGTTTGTATAAATAGACTTGTTACCAGAACTTGACGAAAGTGCGTACGCTGTTGCATTATAGATGTCAAAGTTGAGCATATACACAAAGTTTGCGGCAAAGTCGAAATCTTTGTAAGAACCGCTCAGACCGAAACCACCTTGAATAGTTGGGTTGGTATTACCAATCACCTGACGGTCTTTCAATGTGATCTTACCGTCACCGTCCAGATCCTTGAACTTCATCTTACCAGGCATGTTGGGATCTCCAGAGTTAGAGGCTGCCAGCACGTCAGTAGTCATCTGAGGAACACCCTCATTCAAAGTCCATTTTGCCTTTGTGGCATAACCATCAGGATTGAAGTCGTCGATGGTGTAAAGACCGTCATACACATAACCGTAGAGCAGTCCAACCTCTTTACCTACTTCAAGCAGGTAGTCGTCCTTACCTGAAGAGTAGAAACGTATGCTGTAGTTGTAGAGTTTAGAGTCGGTCGCATTCAGCTCCTTGATGGTCATCTTGTTGTGGCCTAGTGTGAAGTTGGCACTCAGCACATAGTCCTTACCACGGAGGATGTCGCCATTAACAGTCAACTCGAAACCGTTGTTCTGCACTTTACCAATATTCTGCTGCTGCTTGGTGTAACCTGTAACAGCAGGGATGGTAGAGTCGTAAAGCAGGTCGCGGGTAGTATTGAAATAGAGCTCTGGAGTAATCTTCAGTCGGCCATTGAACATGCTAATGTCGAATGCGAAGTTACGGGTGACAGTGGTCTCCCATTTCAACTCCTCATTGGGATACTTACCAGGTTTGGAGTAGAACATCTCACCATATTGGCGTTGCTCACCGAAGCCGGGACCGCCTTCAACCTCCATATTATAGAGGTAGCGCCACAGGTCGGCATCAATACGGTTGTTACCTGCAAGTCCGAAAGCTACACGGAACTTAAACTGGTCAATCCATTTCACATCTGCGAGGAATTTCTCGCGCTTCATGTCCCAAGCACCAGAGATTGATGGGAAGTAACCCCACTTATGACCCTTGGCAAACTTCGAGCTACCGTCAGCACGCATGGTTGCTGAAAGCAGATACTTGTGGTCCATGTTATAAGAAACTTGTCCGAAGAACGAAGCAGTACGGTCGGCAGTAGAGAGAACCGTGCTCGACAGATACGGAGTACCGAGTCCCATATTGTCAAATGCCTTCTGAGCCGTTACAGAACGGTCGAAGTAACGGTTGGTCTGTACTGACTGCTTATACTGGCGGTTATAGATTTCCTGACCAAGAAGGAAAGACAAGTTGTGAACTTCTTTCAGCGTCATGTCATAAGATGCTGTGTTGGTCCATGTGTACGACTCTGTGGTGCGCTTGGTGATACTGGCAACAGGCTGAGAGTTGTATCTCTTACCTTGGTCGGTCAGCGGACCATAGAAACGATTGGTGTCTAAGAAAGAAACTGAATAATTGCCTTCTGAGCGCAATGTCAGATTCTCAATGGGATTCCAAGTCAGGGCGAAGCGGTTGTTCATTGTGTAGTTGTGGCGCTTCTGTACGTTGGTAGAGATATCGTCAACAGGGTTTGTCAATGCAAATGAATTGCTGACATCCTCATCTTCCCAGTTCTTGTTCCAACGGGCAAACTGACGGAAACCTGCTGTAGGCATATATCTCAGCACGTCGATGATACCACCTGTACCGATGTTGTTACCACCTGCACCTTCGTCACGACGATAAGTGATGTTGGGGTTGTACTCGAACTTCAGCTTCTTGTGCAGCTGAGTGCTGAGTTTGAGGCTGATGTTGGTACGGCGTACACCTGACCCCATAATGATACCCTTATCATCACTCTGGGTAAGAGAAAGGTTGAAACGGGTGTTCTCACCACCACCTCCGATAGAAACGTTGGCAGAGTAGTTGAGAGGAGTCTCGTTCATTACCTCGTCCTGCCAGTCAACAGGAGTCAGAGTTCTATAGATGTCAAGGTCTGAGGGATCACCGAAGTTCTCATAGAAATAGCGAACAGGAGAAGAACCGCTACGCTTTACACCACCTTGGGCACGGTCCCATGAATATTCCATGAAAGAAGGAATGTCCATCAGGTCGAGCTTCTTTGAAATATGAGCAGCTGTCAAGCGGCCATTGAACGACACCTGAACCTTACCTTCCTTAGCCGACTTAGTGGTAACGATAATAACACCGTTACCTCCCTTGGCACCATAGATGGCTGTCAGAGATGCATCTTTCAATACGTCGATAGAAGCAATGTCCGAAGGAGGAATATCGTTGATGTTATCCTGCTGGAAACCGTCAACAATAAACAACGGATCATTAGACTGTGTCACAGACGTTGCACCACGCACACGGATGTTGATGTCGGCACCTGGCTGACCGTCAACAGTCGTAATCTGCACACCGGCAATCTTACCTTGCAGGGCCTCGGCAGCCGATGATACAGGCACGGCGGCTAGTTTGGCTCCGCTTACCGAACCTACCGAACCGGTAAGGTCTTTACGGGCTTTGCTGGTGTAACCCACAACTACTACCTCGTTCAGGGTGCTGTTGTCTTCCTGCAAGATAACTTTCATGTTCTCGTTTGCATCAAGCTCTTGAGCAACCATTCCGATGTAGGAAATGACGACTTTCTTGGAATTTTGCAGCTTCAACGTGAAATTACCATCAAAGTCGGTTACCGCTGCGTTTTTGGGATTTCCCTTTTCCACAACAGTAGCACCAATGATGGTCTCATTGTTGGCATCCAAGACTTGTCCCTTGGCAATTGTCTGCGCGGAAGCCAGTGACGGCATCAGGGCAAACACGGCAAAGAGACATAATTTGCACAATAATCTCATTGCGTCTTTCATACCTTGTTACTTTTGTTTTTGATTAATAATTATTTGTAGATTAATTGATTAATTAGCTATTAAATGTGGTTAGTTAAATATTATTTTGCAAATATACGCCTTTTTTTTGAATTATGCAAATTCTTGTGGCGATTTTCATTTTGCATCTGATAACAAGTGTGGGACAAGCTGACGCCTGTCCTACACTTATAGTATGTTATTTGATAACCACTTTGCGTCCACCGATGATGTATACGCCCTTGACAGCTTTTTCAACCCGTATGCCCTGCATGTTGTAGATGGTATCGTCGGCTTTGGTTGTCTTATGCGTGTTAACATCTTCAATACCAGTCGAGTTGCTTGCCTCAGCAGCATCGCTCAGACCACCCATCTCGTTAGCTGCGCGCACGGCATAAGTGGCTTCTGTGTCATCGACGGTGAAGGTCGGCTCAGTTGTAAAGCCTACCACGCTTCCGTTCTTGACAATAGCCCAAAGCAGTGCATAGTCGCTGTTGTCCCACGTAAGAGTCTGATTGTCTTTGTTCAGTACGACATTTGTCGGTACAGGAGCCTGCTCGGTGTAAAGCATCGGATTCCAATCACCGAACATGTTGTGCATGTTTCCTGCCTCTACGGCTTCCTCGTCAGAGAGAATAGGATTGTTCTCATGATTATCGCCGAAGATCTTCTTACGTCCGCTCAGGTCAACGACAGAACCAGTAGAAGTGACGGAGTTATACTCAGCGAATCGCTTTGGCCAGCCTTTGCTCATCTCGCTCCATCCGATAGCCGAAGGCACGATGTTCATCTTCGTGTCAATCCAGAGGGCGACAGGTGTACCCTGACCCCAAGGACGTCCGAGAGTGTAGTTGCCGTTTAGTTCGTTGCTCTCACCATTGATGGTACAGTCCTTGAACACAAAACCATACTTAATGCTCTTCGAAGGAACAGCAATATAACCGCCCTTAGCCATGCATACCTGAATGTCAACGGCATTGAAGAAAGCGTCACCCTTACCACAGAGGAAATCAGTACGTCCGCGAACCTTACCACCCTCAAAGTAGTAGTAGCCATTATCATTGTTCGAGGTCCATGTGTCCTGATAACCCCATAGGCAAGTATTCTTATAGATATTGTACTTACCTTTGTCTTGAACAGCGATGTTACGTCCGAGCGCATCACCAATACCACTCTTTACGGTCAGATCCTGGAAGTATGTGCCTGTTACGTTTGGCTGAATTTGCAGAACGTCGCTCTTGCCAATTCCATCGTAGACACTTGTCGTGCCATATTCTCCTGCAAAGGTAGCTGCATTGGCAAGGTCGTTGGTGATAACGACTCCATCCTGACTCTCACCAATAAATGAGACATTCGAAGCCGACAAGTCGGTGATGGGGCTGGGATAAGTATTGCCGTCATCGCTGCTGATAGTGGCAGATGTGCTTAGTGGCAGAGTGTATGTGCCGTTTTTCAGGAAGATACGATAACGTGTATTCTTGTCACTTCGGCTATTGGCTGCAGCAATGGCATCTTCTAACTTACCGTCATCAGGAACGACGAAATCGTACAGTCCCTTTGTCACAGTCGGACGTGCCATTGTGGTGAACGACAGGGTAATGGCCTCAGTGATATAGTTGTCTGTGAGGTCTGCAACAGACTTGCCTGCTAAGATGAAATTGTACGGAGTATCGTATTCAAAATCCTTGTACTCAAATGTGATAGTCTTTCCGCTGACGATGCCTTTGGTCGGGTTTTGTGTGTTGCTCTTAATATAGGAATTGTTGATATATGCAACTGCTCCATCAGCCAACTTCACACGCTCATCGAAGGTAAGCACAATCTTGCCTGAGGCAGAGACACCCGTTGCACCATCGACAGGAACAGTACTAACCAGCACTGGCGCCTGACCGTCGTCGATGAGTTTTGGCGAACCCGTGATAAAGAACATGGCAAGTGCATTTCCATCGTTGGCAGAGGCTGTGCCGTCTATGTTTGAGCTCTTATCTGCAATCATGCGAATATACAGATCTTTCTGATTATTACATGCTTCAGGCAGCATTCCACTGAACGATGCAGGATTTTTGGCGCCTTCCATCGTGATACTTCCCACGTTAGTCCAGTCTGTTCCGTTGAGTGAATACTCTACGTTGTATGTCTGATAGGCGTTGTAGTTGTAAAGCATCTGGAACTGAACGTTGATGTCTGTGAATGCCTCGGCATTAATCTTCGTCTGCCAATGCCAGTGTCCTACATCTCCATTAGAAGAGCCTACACGCCAGTTGACGGCAGCACCCTTGAATGCTTCGTAACCTCCTGCACTCTCGTAACTCTTGTCGAGCCATCCTTGTGTCTCACCCGTTTCTGTATTGACGAGACTCAGAGCATCGGCCTCATTATCCTGAGCGGCAAAGTCGGCTTGTCGCCCGTTGCCTCCACTCTTATAGAAGTCCCATCCCGCAATGATGTCAGCCTGTGAATAAGTTGCAGTCAGCGTCACGTTATCTGTCATGGTCACAGTTTTTTCGCTGTTTGTCTCACCATCACTCCAGTTGTTGAAGGTCACCAGATCCTTATATTGGTTGGCAGTGAGCTGCACAGTCTGGCCTTCCTCGTACATATACTTACCATCGATAACAGTTGGAGCCGGATTGATGGCGACCATGTATTCGTTTGTACCTTCGACGGTGAGATTCAATTCGTAGGTCTTTACCTGCTTGAAGTTTGCAGTCAGCGCTGCATTCTCGTTGACAGTATACTTGAATTTTGCTTCTTTAGAAATCTCTTTACCATCTGCGTCGGTCCAATTCACGAAGTCGTAACCGAAATTCTCTGTGGCAGTGAGCGTTACCTCAGTACCAGCCTCGTAAGTGTCAGAAGCGGGATAGACGCTGACAGAGCCTCCCTCTGCTGGTGCTGCTGATGTGGCCAGTGCGTATTTCTCGATAGATGCTGCCGTTCCGTTAATCAAACCTGTCACGGTTACCTCAGCGAAGCCTCCACTCTTTGTAGAGCCCACACCAATGGGAGAGAAGACCGAGAATCCTTCGGTAGATGACAATGCTTGTTGTTGTTCGGCAGTCAGTTCAATGACGAACTGTGGTGTATAGTCATCTTTTGCACCCCATTTGTCTTCTGCCTTCGTCTTGTTATCGCGAGGAGCGGTGAATGTGCCTAATGTGATGGCCTCTCCATTGGCTTTCTTTGCACTGATAGTTATACCACTTTCCACATCCGTTCCAAACCTGACAATATGTCCGGTAATCTTTGTCGGGGTGAAGGTTAGTCCAGCTGCTGGTTTTACAGCCCATTCGATGGTAGTGTTTCCACCGTTGTTCCAAAGTCGAACAAAGGTAACACCGGGATCAACAGTACTCGTACCTGTTCTTGCATCTCCATCAGGCTTACCAATAGCCAGGTCACCTATATTAGATGAAATCGTACTGAATACGCCATCGGGAGTGGCTGTATATGCAGAAATATTATCAGGATCGTTGAACGGCCAAACGACAGTTGCTTCCTCGTTGGTATAAGTTGTACCGCCACCCTGGCTCTGCACGACAGGTAATACCACCTGAATATAGCGCAGGTAACCGGCATCGTTTCCAATGACTACATCTACAGTCTCTGCCGTGCCGGCAATAGAATAGCTGATGGTTTTGGCAGACGTGTAATCACTTTGTCCATCAATGGTTGTAGCTGTTTTTCCTTCTGCACCAAAAGCGTTGTATGCCTCCATTGAGATTACAGCTTCTTTACATGAGGGTAGGGTAAAAGTGGTTCCCTGATTACATTGTGCCCAGTCGGTATTGTTCTTGTTGTTCAGCTTACCGGGACTAGTGGTAAACGGCATCTTCACATCAATGGTCTTACCGTTCACAGTAGCTTGAGCCACAAGGAATCCAGCCTTGCCTTCATATTGCAGGATGGGTGCTCCCTGATCGCGGCGGAAGTTCCATTTCAAGGTAACTGCCTCTGAGCGGTCGCTCAAGTTTACTTCATTCTGAGTAAACACAGGTTTCAAAGTAATATCACTTGCTGGTAGTGTGATGGTTGAGCCTGTGGCATACTCGTTGGTGCCGTCGGTCCATGCCGTCAAAGTGTAACCTTCTTTATATAAGGTGTAGTTTTGTGCGGGAACGGTATAGGAATCACCTGCCGCATACTGACCGCCATCCGGCAGAATGTCGCCCTCACAGTCAACCCCTTCTGTAGAGTAGCTGACGCTGACGGCACTGGCTTCAATGGCCTTCACGCCAATGTATGGCAGATAACTGGCATATTCAATGGTGAGTGTCGTGGCATCACCTGTGTATTTCATCGACACCACACTCGTATTGTCTTGTCCCCAACAGGTCTTTTCTTTCACTAGTGTGGCCGATGCAACCTGCTCGCCAGTAGCATTTTTGACTGTTGCTATACCTTCGCCGTAATAGCAGTTGCCAAGGTCTATCTGCACAGGACCGTTTACTTTCACGGTAGCCGTAGTACCCGTCCAACCATGGTCGTTATGGTACTTTCCTTTCAACACGATATTGGCGTTTGCGGCATCGGCAGCAACCTGAGTCTGTGTGCCGTCTTCAGCAACGACAACACCAAATTCATATGAAGTTCCGTTAACACGCTGCTCCTCGGTAAGAACCTTCACCATGTCGATACCAAAATCGCGGTATGTCCATGTCTGCGGGTCAGAAGAGGTGACAACAATGTCGTCTTTAGTACGTGGACTAATCTCAAGGGTAGTATTGAAGAGAATAATGATACCTGTGATGTCGTATGTCTTACCTTCTTCCAAATCAACATTCAAATTGAAGTTGTCATAAAAGGTAATCGTGTTCATTCCGTCGCTGAGCGTCTTATCTGTAGCATTGTATGTAAGTCCTTTCAGCGTTACCAGCATGCTCTGGTTGGCTGCGGCTAAAGCATCGATGGTTCTAACCTGTGGGGTAAGCTCAGTTGTTGTGATGGTCAGGCCTTCTGTCGTGAAATCAGTGATTTCTGTTTGTCCACGAAAAATTATATATTTAGCGGTAATGGTTCCGTTGAGGACATTTCCAGCCTGAAGACCGTGGCCATTGGTGTAAATCAATGCGCCGTAACCGTCGGCATCGCTAATCCATGCATTGGAGCCCTTCACGGCATTCACTACTACATTGTTAAAGTTAATCTGCACGGGAGTGCTCGTACTGCTGACAGTTTCCTGAAGTTCTTTCAAAGAAGTATAGGCTACAGCCACAGAAAGTGTATAACTTGCCTCACAGCTCTTGTAGCTATCGTTACCGGCATATGTAGCTTTTATCGTTGTTGTTCCGGCATTCAACAGCGTTATTATGCCAGCCGAAGCATCAATGGTGGCTACGTTCTCGTTAGAGCTGGTCCAAGTGATTTCTGCATTTCCGAGTGTTGTTTCACCTGCAGTAACAATTGCTGTTGGCAAAGTGAGGGTAGCATTCGGTTGTCCTGATGTTTCATGGTCACCCAGTGTGAGTTGAGTATCCACACGGGTATCTCCTGCATCTGATGATTTTTTGTAGAATTTGGTCCGAGTTTCTTTGATGTTACTATTCACTGTCGTATAACATCTCCAATCCTGACCGTTGTAAACACCCAGATAGCGTGACGTCGCCGAATTGAACAGATAATCTTCGGTGTTGTTAGCATCGGCCACCTTCAAAACGAAACTATTGTTTTCGTTTGTGCCCACTCTCACACCGTTATTCGAGTTTGTGCAATAGAGATAGTTCTGGGTTTCGGCAACTCCAAATTTGTAAGAGCCATTCTCAACAGTTACAACCCATTGAAGTGTTTCATCAACTTCACCGGTGATTTCCGTTTTCTCGTTGTTGAAAGTAACGGCAGCGGCAGTAGGAGCAGAACTAGTTCCTTTGTTGTTCGCCATGGCCAATCCTGATGTGGCATCAACAATGGCCACTACGTCGTTTGACTTTAAATCTGATGGATTGGTCTGCACCCATTTGTCGGCATGTACAGCTTGAATATTCCATCCGGCACTGAGCAATGCAATCATGCTCAGCAGCATTAAACGTAGATGTTTAGACTTCATAGTTATTTTGTTTTAGGAATAATTGCAATTAGTTATTAGCAGTATTTAAATACATTTGCAAAATTAGTGTTTTTTGACCAAAAACTTTGATTTTTGACCAATAAACTCACGTAAACGTTTACAGACAAAGAGTTTTTTTCGACAAAGAGACAAAGAGAACTTTTATTTATTGATTCATAATTGATAATGGGCTAACAAAAACGTTAACTGTAACGAAAATAAATGGGGGCGAACCCACCGGCTCGTCCCCATTCATTAGTCGATAATAAATACTTGTTTAGTATATTTACTTCACAACGAATTTCTTTCCGTTCATAATCACAACACCCTTGTAACTCTCGTCAACACGCTGACCAGCAAGGTTGTAACGGATATTGTTCTTGGCCTTCTCAACAGTTACAGCATTCACACCACTGGTGCTTGCGATGAACTCGAAGCCGTAGAACTTGATGGAATTTATGGGATAGCCAACAACAACCTCTCCTGCCTTCACAGCAACGCTTATTACAGGATAGATTTTTGTGGGCTTTTCGGCACCTTCGAATGTAACCTCAATGGCGTCAGACTCTTGTACTACTTTGTTATAGAGCTCTGTTTCGCCCTGAGTGAGCACTACAGTTCTGTTAGTTTCACTATTACTTCCAGTGCGGGCATAAACATTCAACGTACCATCACTAGGTATAGTAAGAGTCAGAGAGTTGTTGCTGCTTGACTTACCGCCTGTCTTTAAGCAATGGGTAAATTTCTGATATTTCTCGGCCGTTCCGAAATATGCGCTATTGGAATCAATAGCTGTCTTTCCGTTCGTATCTACCTGAGTAAGTTTGAACTCGCCCTTTGAGAATACTGCACCATCGCCAGCTGTGTCGCCATCTGTAAATGCAATCATATCTGGCGTTGCAGGAGTCTCGCCACCGGCTTCAGTTACCTCAACTGGCTGAATCTCTGCTGTCCCTTTGTAGATATTGTTAAAGAGAGCTTTTACGTCATAGGTCTTGTCGTTGTCAGCATAGCTAGATACATCAATACCCTTAAATAGCTGAATCTTACTGTCACCGTCAACTGCGAAGTAGTTCTTTTCCTCTGAAACAATTTTTACACCAGAGATAACAACATAGTCGGCTATATGCTTCAGTTCAATTAGATCTGCCACAGTTGTTGCTGTTGGTGTTGCGGCTTCCCCTTCAGTGATAGTCAGTCCATCAGCACTTGTGACGTCAGAAATTGGCTTGATTTCATGAATACCATAGTAATTGTCATAATCAACTTTAATTTCACCATTCAGAATGCTATTCGCGGGCAGGTCAATTCCAAGATTGAAGAATATGACAGCCTTGTCGCCTTCACGGACATACAGATTGCTTCCATCCACATATACAACTTGAGCGTTGGTTAGTTTAAGATTGATGTTGCTCGCGTCTTCAGACATTTCATTAATCTCGGCAATAGTCTTATCGGTATAGGTGATGACTGGAGCACCGTCAGTTACCTTAAACTCTTTCACTTCCCATGTACCTGCTTTTTCAGCTGTACTCATGTATTTAAAGCCAATCTGAATCTTCTTCCCCTTATATTCGTTAAGGCTAATATCTCCAGAACTGATGAAAGTCCAACTTAATTTTTCTGGATATGCAACACCTTCAAGCTGCTTCCATTCACCAGTTTCTTCTTTAATCCAAACAGTAGCTTCTTCCTTTGCTTTATCGACGCTAGAGAATTGGTTGATAGCATGTTCAAAAGCTAATACAGGATTCGTTGCGGCTGTAAGATCAATGATTGGAGATTCCAACCAGCTTTCTGACTCTAAAGCTCCACCTTTATAAGCAGAAGCTTTCATGCATGAATACCTACTGTCAAAACTCCAAATATAAGTCAGCTCACTTGGCAACTTAACATTATTCTTTGTAAATTTCTCTAGTTTAGTATCCTCGTATGGGAGTGTTACGGTCTCCACGGCTGGAGTCTCTTCCTTTGTGAACGTTTTTGTTGTAACTTTACTAGCGTTTCCATCCTCATCATAAGATACTGCTTTCACAGTCGTTGTTTCTGTAATGGTAAATGGTGTGGAGTAGACTGTACCATTGTTGGGGTCACTTCCATCAGTGGTATATTTCGTAGATCC
>JAEEGK010012693.1_pt1 | contig 19111 bp, 14 predicted proteins | sample 8958771 | NCBI WGS metagenome assembly JAEEGK01 (sample SAMN16246547, study PRJNA631951) | gut metagenome | biome: gut microbiome; feature: rumen; material: SC-attached | host: Bos | place: Iran: Karaj | collected 2018-10
CCTACCTCCTCGCCGAAAAGGAAAGCGTCAAGACGCACCTCGCGGGGAGTGAGGATGTCATAACCCAAAGGTGCGGTGAAGCGCAACAGGGAGCAGAAGAGGCCGCCGTGGCCCACGGCGCCGCCACTAACGAGCATCTCGGCCCCGACGAGCGCTTCAAGGATCATCTCAATGTACTGGCAATCTTCTTCATGCCCACTGACCCCCATAGGCAGGTCTACCAGATGAAGACAGCGGCGGGCATACTCGCTGTCGGCGAACTCGGTGCTGACGTTGCCGACCATATACAACAGGAGACCTGTTGTTAGTGATGAATGATTTTCGCTAATTTGATTTATTTCAGCGGAGCTCAAGGCCGTTGCCTTCGGCAAGGCAGGAGTGATGAATGATGAATGATTGCAGAGTTCTTTGGCAATGTCAAGGCATTCTTTGACACGGGGTTCACGGTAGGCGCTGTGGTCGGCACTGCCGGTGTAGAGGTAGTCGTCGCGCGCGACAGCGTGCTTCTGGCCCCGCAGCCAGCCATAGAGGCTCTGCTGCTTGCCGTTGCTCTCCCACATGGCTAGCAGGGTCGACAGTTCCTCCATGGTGGGTATACGCCCCACGATGTCAAGCACCTCGTCGTAGGCTTCGCGCGAGATGCCGAGGGCCTCGACCTGCTCAAAATCAATCTGCTGTTCTGACATCGACATTCAACTTGTCGAACAAGGCTGTGCAACCTTCATAGATATCGTTCCAGGCCGTATGGAAGTCTCGGGTGTACCAAGGGTCTGACACGTCGCGCGGGTGCCCGGTGTGGTCGAGCAGCAGGCTGAGTTTCCCCTCCGGGTCGCCACCGAAAAGAGCCGTCATATTCCTCATGTTGGCAGCGTCCATACCGATAATCATGTCGTATTGGGCATAGTCGTCAGGGGTGAGCTGCCGGGCCGTCTTGCCGGGACAGCCGATACCGTGACGGGCCAGCTCCTGGCGCGCCATAGGATAGACGGGATTGCCAACCTCCTCCGAAGAGGTGGCTGCCGACGCAATCTCGAATTCCTCCTCCAACCCTGCGGTGCGCACCAGCTTCTTCATCAGGAACTCGGCCATGGGACTGCGGCAGATGTTGCCGTGACAGACAAAAAGCAATCGTATCATGGTGCAAAGATACAACTTTTTATGGATATAGACAAAAAAAATAGTCCTGACATTGAAAACATTATTGCTATGTTATTATTTTTTACTATATTTGCAAATTAATAATAAGTCCAAAATCACAATAAGCTACTGATAATGAGACCAGATTTTACAAAAGTGGACCTCCGCTCGGCAGAGGGGAAGCAAGAGACCTTCGCCGAATGGGAAAAAGAGAACCATATTGAAAAGAACTGGAAGACTCCCGAACAGATTGACGTAAAGCCTGCCTACGGGAAGAAAGACCTCGAGGGGATGGAGCACCTGAACTATGCCGCCGGCATAGCGCCCTTCCTGCGCGGCCCTTACAGCACGATGTATGTCATGCGTCCGTGGACCATCCGTCAGTATGCCGGTTTCTCGACCGCCGAAGAGTCCAACGCCTTCTACCGCCGCAACATCGCCGCCGGTCAGAAGGGTCTCTCCTGTGCCTTCGACCTGGCTACACACCGCGGCTACGACAGCGACCACGAGCGTGTCGTGGGCGACGTCGGCAAGGCCGGTGTGGCCATCGACAGCATCCTCGACATGAAGATTCTGTTCGACCAGATCGACCTCGGCAAAATGTCCGTCTTCATGACCATGAACGGCGCCGTGTTGCCCATTCTGGCCTTCTATATCATCGCCGCCGAAGAGCAGGGCGTGCCGCAGGATCAGCTGCAGGGCACCATCCAGAACGACATCCTCAAGGAGTTCATGGTGCGCAACACCTACATCTATCCTCCCCTGCCGTCGATGAAGATCATCGCCGACATCTTCGAGTACACCTCGAAGCACATGCCCAAATTCAACAGCATTTCCATCTCCGGCTACCACATGCAGGAAGCCGGCGCCACTGCCGACATCGAGCTGGCCTACACCCTCGCCGACGGTCTTGAGTACCTCCGCGCCGGTGTCAAGGCAGGCATGAGCGTCGACGACTTCGCGCCGCGCCTGAGCTTCTTCTGGGGCGTGGGCATGAACCACTTCATGGAGATTGCCAAGATGCGCGCCGCGCGTATGCTGTGGGCCAAGATAGTGAGCCAGTTCAACCCCAAGAACCCCAAGAGCCTTGCCCTGCGTACCCACACGCAGACCTCGGGCTGGAGCCTCACGGAGCAGGACCCCTTCAACAATGTGGCCCGCACCTGCATCGAGGCCCTCGGCGCTGCCCTGGGACACACCCAGAGCCTCCACACCAACGCCCTCGACGAGGCCATCGCCCTGCCGACGGACTTCAGCGCCCGTATCGCCCGTAACACCCAGATCTACCTCCAGGAGGAGACCAACATCTGCCGCGTGGTAGACCCCTGGGCCGGTTCCTACTATATCGAGACCCTCACCCACGAGATAGCCCACAAAGCCTGGGCCCACATCCAGGAAGTGGAGAAACTGGGCGGCATGGCCAAAGCCATCGAGAGCGGCGTGCCCAAGATGCGCATCGAGGAGGCCTCGGCCCGCAAGCAGAGCCGCATCGACTCGAATGTCGACACCATCGTGGGTATCAACAAATACCGCCTCGACCACGAGGATCCCATCGAGACCCTCGAGATTGACAACACCGCCGTGCGCAACGCCCAGATCGAGCGTTTGAAGAAGCTGCGCGCCGAGCGCGACAGCGCCGCCGTGGAGGCTGCCCTGGACCGCCTCACCGAGTGCGCCCGCACCGGCGAGGGCAACCTGCTGGAGCTCTCCATCGACGCCGCCCGCAAGCGTGCCTCACTGGGCGAAATCAGCTACGCACTGGAAAAAGTCTACGGACGCTATAAAGCCAAAATCAACCTCATCAGCAACGTGTACAGCAGTCAGACCAAAGAGAGCGACGCCTTCAAGCGCGCACAGGAACTCACCGACAAATTTGCCAAGATGGAAGGACGCCGTCCGCGCGTGATGGTGGCCAAGATGGGCCAGGACGGCCACGACCGCGGCGCCAAAGTGGTGGCCACAGGTTACGCCGACATGGGCTTCGATGTGGACATGGGACCGCTGTTCCAGACTCCCGCCGAGGCCGCCAAGCAGGCCGTGGAGAACGACGTGCACATCTTCGGTGCCAGCTCTTTGGCCGCCGGCCACAAGACGCTGCTGCCGCAGGTCATCGAGGAGCTCAAGAAGCTGGGCCGCGAGGACATCATGGTGGTTGCCGGCGGCGTCATCCCGCCGCAGGACTACGACTTCCTCTTCAAGGCCGGCGTTGCCGCCGTCTTCGGCCCCGGCACGCCCGTCAGCACCTCGGCCATCCGCATGATGGAGCTGCTCTTCGCCGCCCGCGGTGTGGACATCGACAAAGCTTGATAGGCACACATATGAAAAAATATCTCATAATAGTAATGCTCCTCGCCGCCACCGCGGCGAGGGCATTCGATTTTTGGGCCGACAATGCCGACGGCAAAAGGCTGTATTATTCCTATGACGGCAACAGCAAGGTCAAGGTGGTGAACCCCGATTGGGATTCATTCACACAACCCTCAGGGGAGCTGCGCATCCCCGCCACGGTAATCAACGGCGCCACCACCTTCAGCGTGACAGCCATCGACACCAAGGCTTTCGAGTATTGCGCCGACATCACCACGGTGGTCATCCCCGAGGGGGTTACGTCCATCGGCCGCATGGCCTTTGCCTACTGCACCGCCCTCGACAGCGTGGCGCTGCCATCGACACTCACATCGATAGGCACTATGGCCTTCACCGGCACCTCCTTCTTCTCGAGCAGCCACCTCAACGACGACGGATTGCTCATAGCGGGCAACTACCTCATTGGCTCGCGTTCCAGCATCACAGGCAGCATCGCCGTGCCCGACCATGTACAGGGATTGGGGAACATGGCTTTCTACAGCACCCATGTGGAGCGTGTCACCCTGCCGGCAGGGCTGCGTTTCATCGGCGAGAATGCCTTCCAGGATTGCATGTCGCTCGACACCGTGGAACTGCTCGGGACCAATCCGCCGACTCTTGCAGCCAATGCCTTCACCAATGTCAACGGCGTGGTTGCCTACGTGCCATGCCACAGCGCCGGGAGTTACCAGGCGACCACTAACTGGAACAGCCTCGACATCGCGGAGAACTGCCCCGACGTCCAAGGAATTGCAGAGACTACGGCAGCAACATTTTCGGCCGTCGCTACTGATGGCGGCCTGGCAATTGTTTGCAGCGAAGAAATGACATTCTGCGTCAGCGACGCCATGGGACGCCGTGTGGCAGAAAGCAAAGGCGGATGGGTAGCGCTGCCGTCGCATGGCATCTACTTTGTCAACGCCCCCGGCATGAAAGCCGTCAAGGTGGTTTACTGAATTGTATCGAAAGAGACCGAATCGAGAGAAGTCCCGTCGATAGGCATGACTACGGTACTCTCGATTATGCTGTCGTCCACACTGTCGTTGATACTATCGCAGTGTTTCTCGGCAGTGTCGCGTTTCACAATGTTGTGCACTTTCTGAACCAGACCTGTCTTCTGCAGATTGGGCTCTTTCTGTACATGGCCGGTCTGATAGCGAATCATCGAGATGACCAAATAGAGCGAGAAAGCAATGAGGATGATGCCCGTAATTTTGTTGAAGATATTCATGATGCGGGCGGTGAACCAGTGCTGCAGCATGGCGGCGAGGCGGCATTTGAGCACATCGGTGCCGAAGACTGCCAGCAGCATGCCTATGAAGAAGAAATAGCGGTCGCGCACAGAGAGGCTCATCTCGGCCGAGAGGAAGGTGATGATAGAAACCCAATAGAGCCAGATGAGGGGGTTGAGAATATTGAGGAAGAATCCCTTGAGCATGAGTTGCCAACGATGGGTGACGCCTTCGGTGCTGAACTTGAGACGGCTATTGCCGTTGGCAGCCGACTTCACCTTGCTGCGATAGGTAAGAATACCGAAAATACAAGTGGCAGCGCCACCGATAATAGAAACGTAAACATTGTGAAGGAGGGCGTTCAAATCGAGATTTGAGAGCACCGTAAGCATCAAGAGGACAATGATGACATCGCTCAAACTAACACCTGCCGCAAAGGAGACGGCCTTGCGGAACCCGTGGTGTATACTATTCTGAATCAGCGAGAAGAACGCGGGGCCGAGGCTGAAAAACAGCGACAGCAGAACGCCACAGATGATGCCAATCAGAAATTCCATCTTCTCCTTTTTGAAATTGCAAAATTACAACTTTTTTATCACATAAGAAAAAAATTAACAATATTTCATCCCAAAAATGCTTGAAATACGGCGTTTTTTTTGTATTTTTGCAATCGGAAATGAAAAAGGCAACGAACATATTATCCTCAACCATTCTGTTGACAATGATACTCTTAGGAACAATGGGGGTATCGGTAGAGAAGTGTTCGTGTACGGGGGAAATATCGCTGGTATTGCCGACAGAAAGCGACTGCTGTCCCGATGAAGGCGACTGTATGACCACGAAATCGATGCATCTGTCGGACTATATGCCGACAACAACTGCCTGTATCGACCTCCCGGTGCAGCCCGTGCTATTTGCAGTGTTTCCACCGGTGGTCTCCACCGCTTTGCGTGGACACAGCGCGTTGTGTCCCTACAAGAAGTGTGATCTATTCCCCCCGGGGGAGTTGGCGCATACGATTGATGTGCTGAGAGTTTGAATAAATTTGTCTGCAACCGGATTCATTCAAACAATAACACATTAATCAAACAAAACCAATGATAAAACATTTTATTGCTGCAGCACTGACGGTGCTGGCAGCCGCAAGTGCCGGGGCACAAACCGACACCAGCACCCGAACCCACACTTTGGGAGAAGTATCCATCGAACAACGCAAAGTTGAAGGCGTGTCGCGCATGGGCGGTGCCGTCAACGGCACCGAACTTGGGCAAGGCGAGCTCTTCCGCGCCGCCTGCTGCAACCTGGGCGAAAGCTTCGTTACCAATCCGTCGGTCGACGTGAACTACAACGATGCCGCCGTGGGCGCCCGACAAATCAAGCTGCTGGGACTCAGCGGTCAGTATGTGCAGATGCTCCTTGAAAACCTGCCCGTCACCCTTGGAGCCGCCATGCCCTACTCGCTGGGCTACGTGCCTGGGGCCTGGATGAAGAGCATCTCGGTAAGCAAGGGCGCTTCGAGCGTCAAGAATGGTTCACAAAGCATCACTGGCCAGATCAATGTGGAATATCTCAAACCTGACGACGACCCAGAACTGAAGCTCAACCTCTATACCGACAGCCGTCTTAAAGGCGAGTTCAACGTCATGGGCAACATCGAGTTGAACCATAATTTAAGTACAGAAATTTTAGGACACTACGAGAAAGACTTTATGCACATGGACGAGGACGGAGACCATTGGATGGACTCGCCCGCGCTCGAACAGCTGCACCTACAGAACCGATGGAAATACCAAAAGGGGCGCTACATCATGCATGCCGGGGTCGGCTATTTGCACGAAAAACGTGAAGGCGGACAGATGAAGGATTATTCAACGAATCCATACCCGATTTACATCAAGGCCAATCGTTTGGACGGCTACATGAAGCACGCCCTCCTCCTCGACCACGTACACAACACCAACCTTGCTTTCTTGGCCACAGGCAGCCTCTACAACCTCGACGGAACTTTCGGCCTCAAAGAATACGGCGACCGGCAGCGCAGCCTCAACGCCCAGATGGTATTGGAACACGACTTCAGCGACGAGCACAACCTCTCCACCGGTTTCAGCCTCAACGCCGACCGATTGGATGAGTCGCAGTCCCTCATGCCGACACAACTGACGACAGAGTACACCCCTGGAGTCTATGCGCAATATACTTACAAGCCCACCTACAAACTCACCGCCATGGCAGGCCTTCGCGCCGACCGCAGCTCGCTCTACGGCCGCACATACCTTACACCGCGCCTGCATGTGAAATGGATACCCGTCGACTGGTTCACCCTCCGAGCCTCCACAGGCAAAGGATACCGCACTCCCCATGCTCTCACAGAAAACCACTACCTGCTGACCTCGGGTCGGAATCTTGTACTGGCAGACCTCAATCAGGAGGAAGCATGGAACAGCGGGGCCTGCCTGGTGTTCTACCTTCCGATAATGGAACGCACACTAACGGTCAATTTCGAGTACTACTATACGGACTTTGTCAATCAAGCCGTGGTAGACTATGACAGCGATCCCACCACAATCAGCATTGGAAATCTCGACGGTCGGTCATACTCACACACCATACAGGTGGATGCCAACTACGACCTCACGGAAGATCTCAACCTTTTGGCCGCCTTCCGCTACAACCATGTAATGTGCACCTACGGTGGCAAACTGATGGAGAAACCTCTGCAGAGTCGATACAAAGGCTTGGTAACCTTGAGTTGGAAACCCATGCTGGCGCTATGGCAAGTGGACCTGACGGTGCAACTCAACGGTGGTGGCCGCATCCCCGACCACTACGATGCCACCGGAGTACTGGTGAGCGGAGAAGAATTCCCCATGTACCCACAAATCAACCTACAGGTGATGCGCGAATTCCGTCATTTCTCACTTTATATCGGCGGAGAAAACCTCACCAACTATCGCCAGAAGAACCCGGTCATCAACGCCGAGAACCCTTGGGCTACCACATTCGACCCCACTCTTGTATGGGGACCCGTCCACGGAATTATGGCATATGCCGGCATTCGGATGAACCTCGCTTTACCCAAACATGAACATTAAAAAAAACAACATGGAAAAGACCCTTTTGATGATTATGGCCAGCCTGCTGCTGATAGCGGGCGGCAAGGATTTGCGCGTGCTGGTGATGACACCCACGCCCAACATGCACTGCGAAAAGTGCGAGAACAAAATCAAGAAGAACCTCCGTTTCGAGAAAGGAGTAGTGAAAATCGAAACCAGCGTCAAAGAGCAAACAGTCACCGTGACCTACAATGCTTCCAAAACCAATGTAGAAAAAATCCAAGTGGCGATGAAAGAAATTGGCTACGAAACCAAAGTCATCTCTGACAAACCCAAAGAGGAAAAGAAAAAAAGTGGTCAAGAATAAACTTTTTTTTGTCAGTTTCAAAAAAGTTCGTATTTTTGCAAACTCAATAGGAGCGTGAAAATGAGTCAGAAAGAAGATAGAATAATAAGGTTTAGTGGTTTAAAACCAGGCAAGTACACCTATGATTACACCCTAACCGACGAGTTCTTTGACGAGTGGAAAAATGACGAAATCCGTGGAGGAAAGGTAAAAATTGACGTCGAAATGGAGCGATTTGAGCACATGTTGATGTTTACTTTCACCCTCAAGGGTGAGGTAACAACGATGTGCGACCGTTGCCTTGGCGACCTGACAGTGCCAGTGGATGGAGAAGAACATCTCTGCGTACGATTCAGCGACACCGAGACCACCGACGACGAAGATGTCGTGGTGCTGCCCGAGAACGCTTTCGAAATCGACCTCAGCCAATGGCTGTACGAATACGTGGCAGTACGTATCCCGATGCAGCATATCCACCCCGACGGAGCATGCGACCCCGAGGTAACCAAATACATCATCGAGGAAAAGGAAGAGCAAGAGAAGAGTGACAACGAAATTGACCCTCGCTGGGAAGCATTAAAGAAGCTGAAATAAATAAATAAAAAAAAGTAATAATATGCCACATCCAAAACACAGATTCTCGCAGACCAGAACGGCCAAGAGAAGAACGCACGATGCGTTGGAGAGCGCTCAGCTGACAACTTGCAGCAATTGCGGCGCACAAGTAATGTACCACCATGTATGTCCCGAATGCGGATACTACAGAGGCAAACTCGCAATCGAAAAGAACGCCGAGGAGTAACCGAGAGTACATGAAAACAAAAAAAGGGAGGTTCCGATTGGAACCTCCCTTTTTCATTATATAACCCTTTTACAACTCGCGGAGCAATTGTTCGGCTGCTTCAAGACCGTTTTCTGCAGCAACCGAGAGCCATTTCTTGGCTTCCTTCTTGCTTTTCTTCACACCTTCGCCTTTGGCATACATTTGACCAATGATATAGCAACAGCGTACACTGCCGGCCTCGGCACCTTTGAGAAACCATTGGGCAGCCTGTTCCATATCTTCTTTGACATAAACTCCTTCGACATAGCACATACCCACAAGGTACATACCATAGGCCGAGCCACGTTCCGCGGCCTGCATATAAAGATTATAGGCCTTGCGGGAATTGAGGATGACACCTTCGCCCTCCTCATAGCATAGGCCGAGACGGCACATAGCGTCAAGGCTGCCACGGTCGGCTGCCATCTGATACAGTTCAGCGGCACGTTTCTTGTCGAGAGGAACAGCCTCTCCGTTCTGATGGCTGCCAGCAAGACGGAGCATAGCCTTTGTGGAGCCAGCAGCAACAGCACGGTTATAATACTCAAGTGTCTTCACCGTGTCAACTGCTACCCCTTCACCCGAAGCATACATATTTCCAAGAGCCATCATAGCATCGACATTCCCTAAACTGGCAGCTGTATCAAGATAGCGCACTGCCATGGCAGTATCTGCCTCGCAGCCGACACCGTTAAACCGGGCGATAGCGAGGAGACGATAGGCACGGCCATCTTTATTGTTGGACGCCAGGGCCTCGAGCAAGGAATAGCCCTCTGTGGGCTTGGCTTCCATGCCGAGCCCGAAGGTCATGGCAAGAGCATAGGAAACATAGGCATCCGGATTGCCGTTGTTGGCAGCCGAAACAATATATTCAAGGCTCTTTTCATAGGCCTGTTGGTCGAAAAGCCAAGTACCAATCATATAATCACCACGCGGGTCATCGCCTTTCGATGCCTCAAAAAAGTAATAGAGAGCCGAGTCTCCATCCATCGTAACGCCAGGCCAACCATAGTTGAAATAGTCACCGATGACGCCCATAGAACGATAGGAACCTTTGGTTGCCGCTTCCTTAAAATAGGGCAAAGCCGTGACAGTGTCCTTTGCCACGCCGATACCGCGAAGGTAGCTGTCGCCCACATAGTAGAGTCCGGCGGCATTGTCGTCTTCGATAGCGGCAGCCATCTGATAGAGCTCAAAGGCACGGGCGGAGTCGGCCTTGAGGGTAGAGGTACCGTTGCGATAGAAGTCGCCAAGATAGGCATAGCCGTCGCTGATGCCTGCCTCGCCGGCACGCAGATAGTACTGCATGGCCAGCGCGGTGTCGGGTTCCACACCACGACCGTGCTCATAGGCGATGGCGAGTTGCATGAGGGCGACGCCGTCGTTCTGGTCGGCCAGCTGGCGGAACCAGTAGAGGGCGCTGTCGAGGTTCTGCTCGCAGGCAATACCCTGCTGGTAGGTGTAGCCGAGGGCGTACATGCCGTCACGACTGCCTGCCTGTGCGGAACGCAGAAGGAGTTGGTGACCACGGGCAAGGGTAGCCGGAAGGGTGTCGAGCGAGCCGTTGATGCAAAGACGGCCCAGCTGGTAGTCGGCCTGCGGAACGGCAGCCTTCTCGTAGCACTCGGCGGCTTTGCGGTAGTTGGGCTTTTCGAGGGATTCATAGTACGAGCCGAGGGTCAGCCAGCAGTCGGACGAGCCTTTGCGGCCGCCCTCCTCGAGGTATTTGACGGCCTGTTTCTCGTTGCCGTCAATCTGGCGGGCCATACCCGAGAGGAAGACGTAGGCATCGTTGTTGCCGTTGGCCACAGCCATCTCGAAGCATTGGCGGGTGCTGTCGATGTTGCCCATGTCAAAATAGGTGCGGCCGGCAGCCACGCGCAGTTCCTCGTCGCCCCAGGCGGCACCCTGCAGGGCATAGCGCAATGCCGCCTGCATGTCGCCGGCCTCGGCGGCCATGGTGGCCAGGTGCCCGGCGGCACGGGGGCTCTCCAGCTCGTATGCCATGCGGGCATAGTAGTCCACGCTGTCGGCGTTGCCCTTGATTTGGAAGTAGCGGCACATATTGTCGATGGACGACACATCTTTCTTGCGCACACCACGATGCCAATAGCGGACGGCCATAGCGGTGTCGACAGGCGTGAACTCACCATAGATGTACGAAGTGGCGATAAAGTCGTAGTTGTCATATCCCGGTTCGTCGCCCACCTCTTCCATCAGGCGCAGAGCCATGGCCTTGTCGTGGAGGGTGGTGTCGGCGGCATAGGCCAGGACGCGGGCTTCGTACATCTTGAACAAGGCATCGCCATGATGCTTTTCTTTCAGCCTGCGGAACTCCGCCAAAGCGGCCCGTTCGTCCTGCGGCATGCCCCAGCCGTTGCCCTGGTAGCGGGCAAGATCGAGGGCGGAGAGTGGTTCACCGTATGAAACGCCCTTGCGCAACATCTTCAAGGCGCTCTTTTCATCGCCCATCAAATGATAATAGTCGGCCATCAGGCTGTATTTGGAGCTGTGGCAGGTGCCACCCTTCACCTTCTTCAGGCACTGGAAAGCCTGTTGCACATCGTGCGGATAGGCCGTGCTGCCGAAGAGGAGCAGTCTCCCCTTGAGGGTCAGGGCATCTTCATTGCCCATGGCGATGGCCTTCTCGTTCAGTTCCTTGAAACGTTTCAAGTCTTTCTGCACACCTATGCCGTGCTGATAGCAGACGGCGAGGCGGTAGGTGCCGTAGGGCGAGCCGGCGTCGGCCGAGGCCTTGGCCAGGCGGTAGCACTCCGTGCTGTCGTGCCCGAGGGAGGAATAGTAGAGCGTCAGGCGCGAGAGGTCGCCCTTGGCATCCTTGTTGCCTGCAGCATCGGCCTGGCGATAGAGTTCGAGGGCCTTCGCCGTGTCCACCGGCAGGCCGTAGCCCGCCTCATAGTGTGCTGCCAGCTCGCGCATGGCCTCGGTGTCGCCCTTGGCGACCTTCTTTTGCAACTTCTCCACCTGCTGCGCACCTACCATTATGGGGGCAGCAAGCATCATGAGTAACAGAAATTTCTTCATATCAGTTTTATTATCATTAATTTACGAATATCACCATTTATGGTTAGTCTCTAATATTAGAAAAGGTCGTACTTTTGCACCAGTGTTTTAGGATTAATGACTTTGAGGTCGCTTAAGCCAGCGGCCTCTTTGTTTTTTTCTGTTTATTAGATTCACTTTCATATAACATATATATAACAGCAAAAACGCCAAATCTCTACAGGGATGGTGTGTCTTTAACCTTTTTTAACAGTATACATACGGCAGACACCACAGGAGAATTTGTGATGAAAGGCATCTCCGGCTCCCACAGAACGCAGTATTTCAACCATGGCATCACCTTTGGGGAAAGATTCCATACTCTCGGGAAGGTATGTATAAGCCTCGCGGTTGCCAGCTATCTTTTCCCCAAACAAGGGTATGATAAATTTGGTGTATAGCTTATAGAAAGGCTTTATCAAAGCATTGTCAGGTGTGGCGAGTTCGAGGACAACCAAACATCCTGACGGTTTGAGGACACGCATCATCTCGCCGAGGCCTTTTTCAAGATTCACAAAGTTGCGGACACCGAAGGCACAGGTGACAGCGTCGAAGGTGGCATCCTCAAAAGGCAGGTTCTCTGCATTGGCAAACAAAAACGTAGACTGTGGCAACTTACGCTTGGCAATGGTCAGCATCTCTTCCGAAATATCCACCCCCGTTGCCACGGCTCCTCGTTTGGTCAACTCTACCATCATATCGCCTGTACCGCAGGCCACATCCAACACCTCTCCTTTCAATCCTCTTACAGCGTGCTTCCTCCAACGGCAGTCGAGGCCGAGGGTCATCACTCTGTTCAGCCGGTCGTAGGTGCGTGCTATTTTGTCGAAGTCATAGGCCATACATCAACCATATTTCGCTTGCAGACAAAACTCCATATACCAAGAAGAAGCATACAACAAAGCCAACAGAAAAGTACTGATGACTAATAGAGGCAACATGGGGTCGAGAGCCCGTCCATTGTGTCGCCAAACACCAACCAGATGCCATATAAACAAAGGTGCAATCACCCAGCAGGGATATGCCTGTAAGCTCATCAACACCACTCCCGCCACCACCAATATCGTCTGATATATGCGGGCATTGCGTAAGCCGATGCGGAGAGGTACTGTCTTGCGGAGTCCTTCATCACTTTGGACATCACGGATATTATTAACGTTCAACACCGCCACACTCAGCAGCCCCACCCCTACAGCGGAAGCCAGAAGCCATATCTTCCAAACGATGATGTGCGAGATAACGAAAAAGCCCCCCACAACGCTCACAAGACCAAAGAAAATGAATACGAACAGGTCTCCCAATCCTTTATACCCATAGGGGGTCTTCCCCAACGTATAGTGCGTGGCCGCCCATATCGCAGCAGCACCCACCAACAGCGTCCACAAAGGACAGCCCGACACAAGCACCATTGCCAAACCACTCACGCAGCAGGCTACCACCGTACCATTGATGGCATGCCACATCTGCTTGACGGTGAGTCCTCCGTCTGTCATCCCGTAGTTGGGGCCCTCCCTACCCTCGCCGTCCACGCCGCTCAGGTGGTCGCCCATCTCGTTGCTGAGATTGGAGAGTATCTGTAGCAGGCTGGCCGTAAGCAAAAGGAGGATAAATGATGCATGCGGGAAAGCCTTACCATCCTCTAACGGGGAATGTGGAGCTGCCGCAAGCAAGCCTCCGCACACCACGCCTGCCAGCGACAGAGGCAATGTGCGGAGACGCATAGATTTAATTAGAGCCTCTAACATATCAGCCCTTGAGGTCTACCTTGATCTGCAGTTCGTCAAGCTGTTCCTGGCTGATGGGTGAGGGCGACTGGCTCATCACGTCGCGTCCCGCGTTGTTCTTCGGGAAGGCGATGAAGTCGCGGATCGAGTCGGCACCGGCGAAGATGGAGCACAGACGGTCGAAACCGAAGGCCAAACCAGCGTGCGGCGGTGCGCCGTAGGTGAAAGCATCCATCAGGAAGCCGAACTGGGCGTAGGCGCTCTCGTCGGTGAAGCCGAGGGTGTGGAACATCTTGTTCTGCAGCACACGGTCGTGGATACGGATGCTGCCGCCACCCACCTCGCAGCCATTCATGACGATGTCGTAGGCGTTAGCGCGGATGTCGCCCCAGCGGCTGGGGTCGTCGAGCAGGGCCTCGTCCTCGGGTTTGGGAGCCGTGAAGGGATGGTGCATAGCGTAGTAGCGCTGAGTCTCGTCGTCCCACTCCAGCAGCGGGAAGTCGATGACCCAGAGAGGGGCGAATTTCTGCGGGTCGCGCAAGCCGAGCTGCTGACCCATCTCGAGGCGCAGGGCGCAGAGCTGCGTGCGCGTCTTCATGGCAGGGCCGCAGAGCAGCAGCATCAGGTCACCCTGTTTGGCGCCCATCTTGTCGGCGATGGACTTGAGGGCCTCGGCGTCATAGAACTTGTCGACACTGCTCTTGAACGAGCCGTCGGCGTTGTATTTAATATAGACCATGCCGCCGGCACCCACCTGCGGGCGCTTGACGAAGTCGGTCAGCGCATCGAGCTGCTTGCGGGTATATTCGGCGCAGCCGGGGGCCACGATGCCCACCACCAGCTCGCTGCCGTCGAAGAGGCCGAAGCCGTGGCCTTTCACCACGTCGGTCACCTCCTGGAACTCCATGCCGAAGCGGATATCGGGCTTGTCGGAGCCGTAGAGGCGCATGGCGTCGTGCCAGGTCATGCGGGGGAACTTATCGAACTCGATGCCCTTCATCTCCTTGAAGAGGTGCTTGGCAAGACCTTCGAACATGTTGAGCACATCCTCCTGGTGCACGAAGCTCATCTCGCAGTCGATCTGCGTGAACTCCGGCTGGCGGTCGGCGCGCAGGTCCTCGTCGCGGAAGCAGCGCACAATCTGGAAGTAGCGGTCCATGCCGGCCACCATCAGCAGCTGTTTGTACTGCTGCGGACTCTGCGGCAGGGCGTAGAACTCGCCTGGGTTCATGCGGCTGGGCACCACAAAGTCGCGGGCACCTTCGGGGGTACTCTTGATGAGCATGGGGGTCTCAATCTCAAGGAAATCCCTATCGCTCAAATAATTCCTCACCAGCATAGCCATCCGGTGACGCATCACGAGGTTGTTCTTCACCGGGTTGCGGCGGATATCCAAGTAGCGGTACTTCATGCGGATATCGTCGCCTCCGTCGCTCTGGTCCTCGATGGTGAAAGGCGGCACCTTTGCCTCGTTGAGGATATTGAGGTTAGTAACCTCTATCTCAATCTCACCGGTGGGAATTTTCGTGTTCTTCGAGCTGCGTTCGATGACCTTGCCGGTCACCTGGATGACATATTCGCGGCCCAGTTTGCGGGCCTGCTCACATAGCGGTGCGTTGGTTTCCATGTTGAAAGCCAACTGAGTGATGCCATAGCGGTCGCGCAAGTCAATGAAAGTCATGCCGCCAAGGTCGCGCGAACGTTGCACCCAGCCGGCAAGGGTCACGGTCTGTCCCGCATTGGCGAGCCGCAACTCGCCGCAAGTGTTAGTCCTATACATACTTACAATAATTTTCCATGCTAACGTTAAGATTGCAAAGATACACTTTTTTTGCAAACCCACAAAACCAAATGCCACCCTATTCTCCGTAAAAAAGAACAACCCTGACAATCAGACACTTACAATCATACACAAAATTCACTGAAAATGAGCTTCCTGTCCGGTTCCCCTCCGGTCCCCCTCCGGTCCCGCTCCGGTCCCCCTCCTATCAAACCCGGACAGACTGGGGAGGGGGTGGAGAGGGGATGGGGGGCGGACTGGGGGGAAAAGGGTACAGCAGACACAATAATTCGCTCGAGGCCACGTTATTAAAGCGTGGAAAACATCAACCGATACTTTGCACGGCTCCGTGAGCTGGTGGCGCTGGAGCTCCGCGAGGAGCAGCAAGCCTACCGCCGCAGCCTCGAGGAGCGGGGGGCGTTGCTGACGGGCGGCATCCACGAGCCCGGCTGCCGCTACCCCGTGAGGCTCTGCGGAGATGGCTACAATGCGCTGGGACAGCGCACTCTGGAGATACGCTACGAAGTGGAGGAAGATGAAGTGGAGCTCGACTTCGAGCCCGGGAAGCCTGTCACATTCTTCCGCCTTGGCAACGACAGCGCCACCGAGTTGCCGCACCAGTGCTATGTGGAGCAGGTAGGCGACGGGGCGATGGTGGTGAGCCTGCCCTCAAAGGCCGCCGCCCAGAGCCTCCGCGACACCGCCGAACGGCAGCTGCTGGGCGTGCAGCTGGGGGTGGACAACACCTCGTTCCGCGTGATGAGCGAGGCATTGCTTGAAGCAGAGCGCAGTGAAAACGAGCGGTTTGTGCAGATGCGCAATGTGCTACTGGGGCTCGCGAAGCCCTCCACGCGGCAGTTGCCGCCAACCACCTTCCCCTGGCTCAACGCCAGCCAGCAAGAGGCCATACAGCATGCTGTCGAAGCACAGCAGATTTCAATCATCCACGGTCCTCCCGGCACCGGCAAGACCACCACACTGGTCGAGGCCATCATCGAGACCTTGCAACGCGAGACCCAGGTGCTGGTATGCGCTCCGAGCAACGCCGCCGTCGACTGGATTAGCACACAGTTGATGCGGCGCGGCATCAATGTGCTGCGCATAGGCAATCCGCTGCGCATGAGCGATGAGATGCTGGACTGCTGCTACGAACGGCGCTATGCCTCCCATCCCGACTACCATGAATTGTGGAACATCCGCAAACGGCTGCGCGAGGGCGCCAAGGGCGAGCAGGCGCATCAGATGCGCAACCGCGAGACCGAACTGGAAATCAAGATAAACGCCGACCTTTTCAACGAGGCGCGCGTGGTGAGCAGCACCCTCATCGGCAGCGCCTACCGCCTGATGGAGCGGCGTCACTTCGGGACACTCTTCATCGACGAGGCGGCGCAGGCGCTGGAACCCGCCTGCTGGGCGGCGCTGCTCAAGGCCGACCGCGTGGTGATGGGTGGCGACCACCAGCAGCTGCCGCCGACAGTAAAGAGCGTCGAAGCTGTAAAAGGCGGACTGGACGAGACCCTGATGCAGAAGGTGGTGGCCCTGCATCCGCAGTGCGTCAGCCTCCTTACCGTGCAGTACCGCATGAATGAGGACATAATGAGCTTCCCGTCGCGCTGGTTCTACGGCGGACGGCTGGAGGCAGCCCCCGAGGTAGCGCAGCGAACCACCAGCCCGCTGGACACCCCGCTGATGTGGATAGACACCTCAAAACTGGATTCGGAAGAGAAAGAAAACCGCAGCAAGAGTCTCAGCAACAGCCAGGAGGCACGACTGGTCATACACACCCTGCGCGACTACATAGAAATGCTTTCGCCCCAGAAAGTGGAAAGTGAACGGCTGGACTTCGGTGTCATCACCCCCTATCGCGGACAGGCCCGCCTCATACGCCGACTGCTGAAAATGCAGCACTACTTCAAGAAGCTGCGCCGGCACATCTCAGTGGGCACCGTGGACGGCTTTCAGGGTCAGGAGCGCGACGTGATTGTCATCAGCCTGGTGCGAAGCAACGACAACGGAAAGATTGGCTTCCTGCGTGACCTGCGCCGCATGAACGTGGCAATGACACGGGCACGCATGAAGCTCATCATTGTAGGAAACGCCGAAACTCTCAGCCGACACCGTTTCTATCGCGAACTGGCCGAGCACATCAAAGAACACGGAGAATTCATAGAAACAAAACCTGAAACAAATGAAAAATACTAAACTTTTCCGCTGGGCCCTATGGTGGGGCCTGGGCATAATGATTGGATGCCTGGCCGTCATAGTGGTCTACGCCTTAGCAAATATGGGCAACAGTACCGCCGACGAGATGACTGCACCTATCATGGGTGCTTTCTACCAACTCATCTACAACTTTGGCATCTGGCCGATCGTATTGTATATTGGTCTTATAGGGCCTGTGGTCGAGGAGCTATGCTTCCGCCTATGGGGCAACGGAAAGCAGTGGACAGGCTATACTTCCGTGGTGCTGATGGCCATGTGGATGCTTGGCATTGGATGGTGGGCAGCAGCTCTGTCTGTAGCTGCAGGCGTCGCCCTCATGGTCATCTATCGCAAGGACGGCACTCGCCGCCTATTTGCGTTGATGCTGCTCTCATCTGTGCTCTTTGCTGCGGCACATATTAGCAACTACGACGCCAGTGGAGGATTCCTCATGTTCCTCATCGCCATACTACACAAGTTCGGCATGGGCTTGGCAGCATCCTACTTGGTCATCAACCACAACCTGTTATGGTCCATGGGCCTGCACATACTGAACAACAGCGTGCTAGCCATCATCTTCGGTGTGGCAGTGGACAAGGCTGCCACCACCGTCACCACTGTCGAGAACGAAGACTGCCGTATCACCTTGCGCCCGGTGCTCACCAAGAGTGCCGATAAGGACACCTACATGCAGGGATGGCCCAACGACAGCACCTACACCGACATCAGCACGCCGGGCAACATTGCACAGATACTGAACAGCATTGCCCACATGAACGATTCCACCACACAGTGTGACTTCCAGTGGACAGGATATCCCAAGGCAGAGATAAAGGTAGAGATGCTTGGTGGCTGCCGCGACTATACGCGTGCCGTACGTCTGATGGAAGAGCAGCGGTGGATTGCCCTCGACACCGTCGAGCATGCCGACAGCGTGCGTACCATGCGCGTGGGTGACAGTACCGTCAGCTATCCTGTGGAGCGCACCGTCACGATACGCAACACCTACGAGCCACTGGCGGGAATCTGATTATACCTCTATCTCGCCGCTGATGCGGTCGTCGCCCCAGACAGAGTACATGTTGGATCGGCCCTCGTTGAGGGTCATCTTGCCCTTGGACTCAAGGTGCAGGCGGTAGAAGACACACTGGTGCAGGTCGGCCTGTCCGCACACCACGTCAGTGGCGAAGGCCTCGCAGGTGGGCGCGCCGCAGACACCGCAGTCTATCTGTGGCAGGTGCACCTTCATCTTCTCTATCTTCTCCATCTTCTCAAAGGCCTTCTTGCGGTCTTCGTCGAGGATGAGCATGGAGCGGGGCTGGACCTCGTCGACAAAAGCGTTCTCAACCAGATATTCTTTGTACTTCTCCATCTCGCGGTCGCGCGGCATCTCGCCGTTGCGCTC
>JAEEGK010012694.1_pt1 | contig 19108 bp, 15 predicted proteins | sample 8958771 | NCBI WGS metagenome assembly JAEEGK01 (sample SAMN16246547, study PRJNA631951) | gut metagenome | biome: gut microbiome; feature: rumen; material: SC-attached | host: Bos | place: Iran: Karaj | collected 2018-10
TTTTCAAAATCTGTATCGGCAAAATAAGTAAAGTCTCCGACAATAATATTTTTGTTTTTTATCGCAGGTTTAACATTTGTTATTGTTTTAATTTTTCTGTTAGGAAATATTTTGTTTGGGTTTGGATTCATTTTTCCTCTTTTTACCTACAAATTAAAAATTTCATCAACGGAACTAAATCGCAAAAACGGTGTATGATGTGACGCATTTTTCAGCAACACAAAATTACCTTTAAAATATTCCTGTTGCGTAGCCGGATTAAATACTTTATCGTTATCGGACAAAATCACTTTATCAAAGTCCACAGGTTTAAACTTTAAATTACAATACTCCTGCAATTTTATCAACTCTTGTTTTGAACTTTCAAACGGTCTGTAAGAAGGTGTAGAAAGGAATTTCTTCATTTCTTGTTCATCGTGGACAAGATAGGTTGATATAAAGTCCATGCAGTTATCTAAATTTAAGTTCAACATTAAATCTATAATTTTTTTGCTTATTCCAAACTTCTTATCTGTCATTAACGGATTACCGTTTACTGCAACTTTTTTATCGAATTCAGGAAATTTATCTTGCAACAAACATGCTGTCAAAACGCCCGCAGAATAAGTTAATAAACTTACTTTATTATATTTACTGAAATCAAACTCAAAATCCAATGTACAATAGTCCCAACACAACAACAAATTTTTGCTTGCCGAAAAATTTTTAAACTGATTATCATCACATCCCCAACCTGTTAAAAACACAACCAAATCATTACTGTTGTTTTCTATAAGTTTTGTTTTCATATTTTTAAAATCCCGACAACAAAAATCTTAGCAGTCCGCCGAATAAAACGGCATAAGTCGTTATCGCTATAAAAACTATTGAAGCAATTTTTATTCCATGCTCCTTTATTACCATCAAACTTTGTGCAAGACAAGGAACAAACAATGTTATAACTACCGCACTAACCAAAATTTGTGTTCCCGACAAAAGTCCGTCTTGTGCCAAAGTATAAATTCCGGATGCTCCGTAATCTCTTCTTAAAAAGCCCATAATAAATGTGCTTGTTGTTTCTACAGGCAACCCTAAAAATTTTACCACTATCGGAGAAAACCATTTTTCAAGTGTTGTAAGCAAATGAATTTTGTCCATAAAAAACAAGCCGACCGTAGCCAAAATAAATAAAGGAACAACCTCTTTCATGTACCAAACAAGTCTCATTTTCACTTTAGATAAAATGTTTATTACGGATGGTATTCTCATTTTGGGAATTTCTATAATAAAGTTTGTAGACTCGCCTTTAACATAAAAATCTAAAACCTTTCCTACCAGGAAAAGTGAAAACAATATACACAATAACCAGACTATTGTCGCTTTATAGGATACCGACGATAACATTGCAAGAATAATTCCCAATTGTGCCGAACACGGTATTGAAAGCGATAACAAAATTACAACTATCATCCTTTCTTTTTTTGTTTCGAGTATTCTTGAACTTAACACCGCCATAGTTCCGCATCCCACCCCCAACACCATAGGAAGAACGGCTTTTCCGTTTAAACCTACAAGCGAAAACAATCTGTTAAGTATTACCGATAATCTCGGTAAATAACCGGAATCTTCCAATATCCCGAAAAAAGAAAAGAATGCAATAACTATAGGGAATATTATTGCAAAAGCGTACGGTATTGCCATTGTAAAAATTCCGTACTGACCGACAAACAGATCTTTTATGAAATTTACAACCGGTCCGGTTCCAAGATAATCGAAACAATTTGCAATAAACGGATTTATCAATTCTTCAAACACTTTTGTTTGTATCCAATCTACAACAAAACCCGCAACAAACACTCCGATAAATTCGTACATTATAAAAATGATGAACAACATTATTATCGTTCCCCAAAAGGGTTGCAAACAAATGTTGCCAATCTTTTCCATAATACTTTTATGTTTCCTGTGTTTTATTGTTTTTACTTTAGAAACAATATTTAATATTGTTTCGTTGTTATCATGAAATATTTGTGCGGCAAACATTTTGTATTCATCTTTAACAGTATCAGATACCAACTTAAAAACTTTCTCCTGCAACTTTTGCGGGACATACTGTTTAATATCTTTATCACCGGACAACAAATATACCGATAATACTTTTGATATCGAAGATTTATCTTTTAAAATATTTTCCACCGTTAAAATATCTTTATTGTTTTTATATTCGATGTTTAAGTTACTTACTGTTGCTTGAGGAATGATTTTTAAAATATCGCTTACACCGTCACCGGTTGTTGCCGTACAACAGGTTATCGGAACACCTAAAATTTCAGTTAGCTTTTTTACATTTATTCTGATTCCGGACTGAATAGCTTCATCCCGCATATTTAAAACCAATACCATAGGAATTTTGAACAATGCAAGTTCACAGAACAAGTGTAACGACCTTTCAATATTTTTCATATCGCAAACTTGCACTATAATGTTAGGTTTTTCTTTTATTATTAAATCTCTTGTAACCTGCTCGTCTTCCGATAACGGCATTAGAGAGTATGTGCCGGGAGTATCAACAACTTGGTATTGCTCGTTACCTATTGTAATATTTCCTCTTGTAACATCAACCGTGGTACCTGCATAATTCGAAACAACAGCATACTGACCTGTAAGTTTATTAAATATTACGGATTTGCCGACATTAGGATTACCGACAAATGCTATCAACTTTGACATTTATTATTTACCTTCTTTGATAAATATTTATTCATGCATAATATACCGATATATTTTATCATTTTAATACAAAATATTAAAAAATTTTTATTGACAACATTGTTTTAAAGGGTTATTATCATATTAATATTATTTTAGGAGAAAAAATATGTTTAATTTTAAAAGTTTTGCTGTTTTTGTTGTAGCATCTTTTTTAACGGTTCCTGCGATTTTTGCACAAAGCGGAGTTGTAACAAAAGATCCGTCGGGCGGATATGTTTATGAAACAACCATAAGTTCACTTGTTGACCAAAGAGTATATGAAGAAATCAAGCTTATAAACAATTCTTCACTTGCTTTATCACATGTAACTTGCACAATTACAATCAACGGAAAAACTCATGACATGAGACCTATGCCGGTATTAAAGCTGGGAGATTCCGAAGGATTTGACGGATACTTCGAAGATGATATGAACAGAGAATTTCCAAGATATTTCGGAAAAGACGGAAAATTTTCAAGAAAAAACAACAATGTGGTTAGATTTACTTTTAATTTCAGAGGTCACAACGACGATGTGGAAATAACGGATGTTTATTTCGGGGAAGAAGATTTATGTTTTGTAGTTACAGATGCAGCTTATGATTCTTCCGTGGCAGAACCAACTCCGGCACCTATACCTGCACCGAAACCCGTACCCGTAAAAAAAGAAATTAAAAAAGCTGTTCCGGCGGCACAACCTCAACAAGTACAAAGTCAACCGGCATCAAATAACGGTGACAGTATGATTGTTATAGACGGAAAAACTTATATACTTCACGACGGAAAAGCATATCTGTTTCAATAATTAATAACATAAAAAAGGCACACTTGATTTTATAATCGGGTGTGCTTTTTTTATTTTGAAAATTTTTATTTTATTTCTTTAATTCTTTAATGATTCCCGCAGATACGGTTGTCGTAATTCCGCCTCTGATTTTAAACACAAGTTCAACATATATTTGTTTCGGTTTTAACAGTTCTTTAATATCTTTCATAATACTGTTTACTACGGATTCGTGAACCATACCTACCATTCTGTAAGATTGTAAATACATTTTTAAAGATTTCAGTTCAACAACAACTTTGTTGGGAACATACTGAATTTTTAAGTGGGCAAAATCCGGAAGCCCCGTCCACGGACAAAGGCAGGTAAATTCATCCGTTTCTATACAAACATTTATGTTGTTACCTGCATATTGGTACGGCATTGCCTGTAGCAATTGTTTTGATACTTTATTAAATTCCGGCATATTTTTCATTTTTTTCTCCCGTAATATTATTGAAATCATTTTATCATTTATTAATAAAAAAAATAAGCCCTATTTTTATAATAGAGCCTATTTCCGTAAATCAGTTATAAATTATATTTCTTTAGCTTTTTTAAAGAATGTGCTGTAAGATATTTGTATACCGGTATACCAGTTATCCGCTACACAATTAAAATGTTGTGCCGATGCACAATAATAATTAACAAACGGAGCTATTGCAATATTGTTCCACAATTTTACATCAAGTCTCAATTCCGCTTCTATTTCATAATCTAAATCACTGATTCTTTCTTCACTGTAAGTTTGATAATCTCTGTAATAAGACCAAGCTACAAATTTTACACCTTCTCTTATTTCCGCTTCTGCTCTAAAACCTGCTTCAAAAGCGGTATTTGTGGATTCCGGAGTATATGTAAAATCTCTTTCAAATACATAAGCCGCATACAATTCTTTCAAATATTTTCCTTCAAAAAGTTTTGCACCGACTTTACCTCTAAGAACCTGTTTCCTGTTGTCTCTTTCTTTATGTCCGTCTATTTCTATTTCCGCAGGTTCAAATTCGGTTTCGTAACCTATATTTGCAAAAGGACCGGCTTCAAAACCGCCTAAAAAATCTTCTTCAACTTTCCATAACCTGTAAGTTAAGTCTGTCGTTAAAGTGATTTTGTCGGCATTTTCGGTAACCACTTCTTCTTTATCTACAGGTCTTATTGATGTTTTTCCGTATTCCATAAACAAATTATTTGTCCATAACAATTTAGGTGCAAAATATTTTGCATCAAAATCCAACTTACCCTGAACTGCTGTTTGAGAATCGGTTGTTAATCTTGCATTTGTAAATGTCGGTGAAGAATTATGAACTTCGGTACTTGTAATACTAACCGCCAACTGTTTTAATTCCAATTCCCAACCGTCTTTTGTTCCTGCAAAAACCGTTGTTGAAAACAACAAAACCAATGCTGCCGCCAATAAAGATAATTTTTTCATACATACTCCTAAAATAAAATTTTTTGTTATTATATCATTTCCTCAAATTTTTTACTTTATAAAAAATTTCTAATCTTCTTCCCGTTCTTCGAGTTGAGCTTCTTCATATCTTTCATTTCTTGCTGTCCTTTTTCTGTCTAAAGCGTTAAGAATTTTTTTCCTTAATCTTAATGCCGTAGGTGTAATTTCCACAAGTTCATCGGGAGCAATATATTCAACAGATTGTTCCAAACTCATAACTCTGTGCGGTGTTAAGGTCAATGCTTCATCGGCAGCTTTACTTCTCATGTTTGTAAGTTTTTTAGGTTTGCACGGATTAACTACAAGATCTCTTTCTCTGGAATTTTGGCCGACTATCATACCTTCGTAAACTTCTTCACCGGGACCTACAAACATTTCTCCGCCGTCTTCCAAATTATGTAAAGCATAAGCTGTAGTTTTTCCCGGAGCCATGGCAATAAATACTCCGTTACCTCTTAACGAAGAAATATCTGCTTTCGGTAAATATCCGTGAAAGCTGTGATGCATTATTCCGGTACCTTTTGTTGCCGTTAAAAATTCGTTCTTAAATCCTATCAAGGCTCTTGACGGAATAATATATTCCAATCTCAAATGATCCTTACCCTCGCTTACCATATTTTCAAGCTGTGCACTTCTTTTACCTATAAGTTCAAAAACTACTCCCTGAAAATCCGAATCTATATCAAGAATAAGATATTCCATAGGTTCACACATTTTCCCGTCAACTTCTTTAAAAATAACTTCCGGACTTGATACCGCAAGTTCAAATCCTTCTCTTCTCATATTTTCTATAAGAACGGTTAAATGCAGTTCTCCCCTGCCTGAAACTTTAAATCTGCCCTCACCTTCAAGTTCTTCAACTTTTAAGCCGACATTTGTTTGAGCTTCTTTTTCAAGTCTTGCTTTTAAGTGTCTTGATGTTAAAAATTTACCTTCTCTGCCTGCAAAAGGCGAATCGTTAACTAAAAAGTCCATAGATATTGTCGGCTCGTCTATAGCTAACGGTTCAAGCGGTAAAGGATGTTCCAACTCACAAACCGTATCACCTACTTTTAACCCTTCAAGACCGGATATGGAAACAATATCACCTGCAGACGCTTCTTCAACTTCAACTTTTGCAAGGCCTAAAAACTTTTCTATTTTCACGGCTTTAGCTTGAGTTGAACCGTCTTTATTTACAAGAAGAACCGTTTGACCTTTTTTAATTGAGCCGTTCAATATTCTGCCTATACCGACTCTTCCCAAAAAGTTGTTATAATCTATCATCGTTATTTGCATTTGAAGATGTTTATCTATATCGGCTTCCGGTGCCGGAACATATTTTATTATACCGTCAAGTAACGGAGAAACATCCGTTCCTTTTTTATCTATTTTTGTACTTGCCCAACCTTCCCTGCCGGAAGCATAAAATATAGGAAAATCAAGTTGTCTGTCCGTTGCACCGAGTTTCATAAACAATTCAAATATATCATCTATTGCTTTACTGGCATTGGCTTGCGGTTTATCCATTTTGTTTATAACAACTATGGGATTTAATCCGAGTTCCAATGCTTTTCTTAAAACAAATCTTGTTTGCGGCATAGGACCTTCGGCCGCATCCACCATAAGAATTGCACTGTCCACCATTTTCAATACTCTTTCAACTTCACTGCCGAAATCGGCATGTCCCGGAGTATCTACAATGTTTATGGTATGATCTTTATATTTTATTGAAGTACACTTTGCAAGGATTGTGATGCCCCTTTCCCTTTCAATGGGATCGGAATCCAAAACGGTATCTTGAACTTCATCATCTTTAACTGTCCATTCACCCGCAACCTTCAACATTGAATCTACTATTGTTGTTTTACCATGGTCAACATGGGCTATTATTGCTACATTTCTTACATCTTCTCTTGTACTCATACTATAATGTCCTTATTTTGTCTTATATGTATATTAAAATATTATAATCCGTTATTTGTTTTTATAACTGCTATAAAAATAAATGAAGATTAGAGGATTGGAAGATTGGAGGATTGGAAGCTAATATGTGATTTTTAATAACAATAATTTTTTTGCTTTGCAAAAAAATACAACTTTCCTTCCATTCTTCTAATCTTCTATTCTTCAAATCTTCTGCCGTTAGCCAAACAACTCTGTGGCTTTCTGACCAAGGGTAACATAATCAACTTTACCGTTACCCATAATAATCATTTCTTCCAGCACTTTTATCTTTTTAGGAACAAACAAATCGCTTGAACCCTGCGCTTTAAAAGCAGCACTTATTTCACTGAAAACGGTGTCAGGCCTTGTAGTAAACAGTATCAACTGTTCACCTTTCTTTTCATCCGGTATTGTAACAACCGCATGTTGATAAGTAGGCCAAAGAGCCGTTATCATTTCTTCTACGGCGGTTAACGAAACCATTTCACCGGCAATTTTTGCAAATCTCTTTGCTCTGCCTTTTATGGTAATAAAATTATCTTTATCTACGGAAACGATATCACCGGTATCATACCAACCGTCTTCCAAAGGTTGTATTACTCCCGGATTATCACTCTTTATATAACCCAACATTACATTTCTGCCTTTAACTACAAGTTTTTTACCGTCTTTTATTCCCGGAACTTCATCCAATCTCATTTGCATTCCCGGGAAAATTCTGCCTACGGAACCTTTTTTATGATACATAGGAGTATTTACCGAAAGAACAGGAGCTGTTTCCGTAGCTCCGTAACCTTCCAAAAGATTTATACCGAAATTCGTAAATAAACTTTTTGCTGTTTCTTCTTTTGCTCTTTCTGCGCCCACAACTGCAAGCCTTATGGAATAAAAGTCGTAAGCATGTGCACTTTTACCATACCCGCTAAAGAAAGTAGGTGTGGTAAATGTAATTGTTGAGTTTGTATCATAAATAAGTTCCGGAATAATTTTATAATGTAACGGTGTAGGATAAAAGAAAACTTTTATGGCACTTGTTATAGGAAGAACCATTCCGCAAGTGAACCCGAAAGAATGGAATATAGGTAATGCCATAAAAAATCTGTCTTGAGTGTCGAAGAACAAAATAGCTCTTATTTGGTTTAAGTTTGCCTGTATATTTCTGTGACTTAAAGCAACACCTTTAGGAACTCCTTCGGAACCACTGGTAAAAAGAATCACGGCAGGATCTTTCTCTACAGACACATCACCTTTAATTTTGTTGTAATAATATTTAGGAAAGAATGAAGCAAATAAACCGGTAAGTTTTTCCTGTAAAGTTATTTCTTTTTTCAAATCTTCAAGATAAATTATTTGAAGTCCTTCATCTTCCATTACTTTAATAAGATCGGTAAAACCGCCTTTTATAACAAACTGTTTCGAAGTATATACCGTTTTAATTGCAGCGGTTTTACAACAGGAAATCATATTTTTTGTTCCGGTGGAAAAGTTTAACATACACGGAACAATGTTATATGCCTGCATACCGAAAACAGCAACTACAGACGCTGCGGCATTCGGCATTAAAAAACCTACCTTTTCTTTTTGTTTACTGTGCTTTGTGAACTGTTTACCTAAAACAAATGCGGCAGTCAGAAGTTGGCCGTAATTTATGGGCTTTCTTGCTATATCTTCCACAATCTTAAATCTTCTTCCTACAAAATTCTTTGCTTCGATTAAAGATTCAAACAAAGTTTTTTGATCGCTTGCGGAATAATATTTTGCATTTGTCATAATATCGAAAAGCTGTTTTGTAATTTCTTTTTTTCTTTCTTCGCCTTTCAACTCTTTATCTACATTTAATTTTGTAGGTTTAAAAATATTTAATGTTACTTTTGTGCTCGGTCTTATTTTAACTTTGTTTCTGTAATACGAAAAAATTGTATATTGAGTACCATCTATATATATAGGAACTATTTGAGCATCCGTTTTATCGGCAATCATTGCAGGACCGGGATAAATTTTCATCATGCTGCCCGTAGATGTAACTCTGCCTTCCGGATAAATAACTATTTTGTGTCCGTTATTTACTTCTCTTATCATGGATTTTACAGCCATAGGGTTATTAGGTTCTATTTGGAAAAATTTTGCAATGTTTAATAACGGTTTTACATACCATTTTTTTGCAACTATAGGGTTAATAGTAAAACATAATTCTTCAGGAATAAATGCCCACAACAAAAATGCATCTATAAAAGAGTTATGATTTACAACGAACAAAGCCTTTCCCTGCAAATCTTTAATATTTTCCAACCCTTTTACTTGAATACCCAAGAAAAGCTTGGATAAAGCAATTACTAATTTTTTATTAATCAAAATTTTTACTAATGTATTTATCATTTGTTAAGTTCCTTAAACATTTCATGCAACTTCGTATAATCGGTAGCACCGGTTCCTATAATAGGAATTTTTTCCACGACAATTATTTTGTTCGGTAAAACAAAATTTTCAATTTTCTGTTCTTGAGCTTCTTTTTGTAATTGTTCCAATGTCGCAGATTGGTTCGTTGTGAACAACACAATTTCTTTTTTTCTGTTGTTCTGTACCGTTAATACGGCATTTTTAGATTCTTTCCAAATGTTTGATATATTAAATTCAAGCTCGGTTAAAGAAATACTTTCTCCGTCAACTTTCGTAAACCTTTTTGATTTACCTTTCATGAAAACAAAACCTTCTCTGTCTACTTCAACAATATCACCTGTATCAAACCATTCCCCTTCGGTTTTTTTGGAAACAAGTTGTTTGTTTTCTATATAACAATTTGCAACATTAGGACCTTTTACCAACAAATGGCTTGAACCTACAAAAGCCGTGGTAGATTCCAACTTACATTCGACAGAAGGCAAAAATCTTCCCACGCTATATTCTTTAAAATACATAGGAGTGTTTATTGAAATTGTAGAAGCTGTTTCGGTTGTTCCGTAAGCTTCAAAAATTCTCTTACCGAAATTTTCTTCCCAAATATGTATTGTTTCTTCTTTAAGTTTTTCTATTCCGGCTATAACATATCTTATTGCATAAAAATCGTAAGGATGAGCATTTTGAGCATACCCGTTAAGGAAAGTGTCCGTTCCCAACAAAACGGTAGAATCTGTATCGTACACAAGTTCCGATACCATCTTATAGTGTAACGGCGAATGATATTCAAAAACTTTTATACCTCTTAAAATAGGTAACAATGTTCCTGCAACAAGACCTAAAGAAGAAAATATCGGCATTGCATTAAAGAAACTATCCATAATACCGAAATCCATAACACTTGAAAGTTGTGCTCTGGAAGCTTGTATATTTTTATGTGATAAAACTACCGCTTTACTTTTTCCTTTAAATGCTGATGTAAATAATACAACGGCCGGAGAAAATACGTCGAAAGTAGAACAAATATTTCTGTAATATGTTCTGGGGAAATAAGATTTTATATATGCTGCTACTTTATTAAAGAATGTAAGACTGTCTTTAATATCTTCGGCATAAATAACCTCTATTTTATTTTCTTTTAAAGCATTTATTAAATTTCCTAAGTTTGAAGCTTTTATAAATCTTTTTGAAGTATAAACTTTTGTTATACCGACATTTTGTAAATTGTATAGAATATTCTCGATACTGTCGGTAAAATTTATCATTGCCGGAACTCTGTTCAGTGCCGACAAAGCAAAAAATATTTCTATCATTGTTTTTGTGTTGGCTGCTATAATTCCGACATACTCTTTATTTTCCGTTTGCTTAACTATTTTATGCGCAAAAGCAAATATCGCACCTAAAAATCTTCCCAGTCTTATAGGTTGTCTGTTAATATCGTCCAATATTTCTTTTCTTCTTCCGACTAAAGATAAACTGTCTATTAAAGATTCAACAAGAGTTTTATCGGAAAAATTGCTTGCAAACTTCATTTCACACATAATATCGTAAAGTTTTGTCATGGCAATATTTCTTCTTCTTGTATCGGACAACGATTGGTTTACATCAAGTTTTCTCGGAGGCAAAATTGTAAGTTTAATTTTTCTTTGTCTTTTACTTTTTGTTTTTGCTCCGAAATATGAAAAATCGGAATATTGTATACCTTCGATACATATAGGTAAAATATCGGCATCGCTCTTATCGGCAATAACGGCAGGACCGGGATAAACTTTCATAAGTCCGCCTGTAGTGGTAATTCTTCCTTCAGGGAAAATCACCACTATTCCGCCTTCTTTTATTTCATCGATTATCGATTTAACAACCATCACATTTGTGTTATCTACAGGGAAATATTTTATTATTTTTAAGAAAGGTTTTAACCAAAATTTGTTTGTTACATCACTGTTAATTGCAAACGAAAGTTTTTCTCCGAAAGTTACCGAAAGAATAAGACCGTCTATTAAAGAAGTGTGGTTTGCAATAATTAAAGTTCCGCCTTTACACTTTTCAAAATTTTCCATACCGACAACTTCTATTTTATACAAAATATCTATAAATCTTTTTGCTATTATTCTTAAAAGGTGTGCAGGTAAAAGAGTACTTATGTATATAGCGGCAAGCACATTAAATATTGCTATTATCGTTAAAACTACAGGGAAAGCAAGTCCCATTTTTATAAACAAGAAACAAACGGAAGAACCTGCTATCATAAACAGCACATTAACAATATCGTTTACAGCAAATACTCTTGCTCTGATTTTTCTTTTTGCCAACACTTGCAACATTGTTATTAACGGAACAATATAAAGTCCCGCAAAAAGCGAATATGCAAAAACATCTATTATTATTCTTATACCGGAAAAAGTTGAAAGAAAGCTGGTTAATGCAATGTTTGTTGTTAATGCAACATGTGCATATTTTGCACTAAACGATAAGTCCACTATAAATAATGTCATTAAAACTACTGATATCGGAACATATCTTACGGATATTTCTTTCTTTAACAGGAAATATGAAAGTAATGCTCCCACAAAAACTCCCGATGTAAGAAGCAATGCCAAAAATGTATACAAATCTTTTTGACCTTTTAAAACGATTTCCGCAAAGTTCGGAATTTGGTAAACCAACACAACACCGATGAACCAAAACCACGATATACCTAAAATACACATATAAATATCTTTTGTATATTTTAAGTAATGCATATTTTTTATTGTTGTTTTAATGAAATTCTTCGAAATTTTAAATTTTTGTGTGCTGGTTTTCAGTTCCGGAATGTAAAGAGAAGCAATAAATCCTATTACCGCTACCGCCAAATATATAAGAAAAAGCCAACTTCTATCTATCGAGTACACCAATATACCGCAAATAATTCCCAACAACATTGAAATATAATTTCCGACTTGAATTATTGTGTTTCCGGCAACGAGATCTTCCTGTTTCAAAAATTCCGGAATAGCGCTGTATTTTGTCGGAGAAAATAAAGTTGAAATGGTTCCTGCCAAAAATAATACTATTAATAAAATCGTAACACTATGCAACAAGAAACCGGCTATTCCTATAAAAGCCAACAAAAGTTGAGCTATCTTTACAATTCTTATAATAATATCTTTTCTGTACTTATCGGCAATTTCACCGGCTGTTGCCGAAAACAGTAACGACGGCAACATAAATACCGCTATCAAAAACGATGCAAAGAAATATCTTGTTCCCTGCGACAGGGAATTTGCACCCATCATTATGTATATAGCCAATGCTATTCTAAAGAACTGGTCATTGAAAATGCCCAAAAACTGAGATATGCAAAAAGGAAAATATCCTTTATTCAAAAATATTTTCATTAAGTTTTTCATATATTTTTTAACCCGGTTTTTAAATTATAACAACCATATAATTTTATAAAAATACTATAAGGTAAATCAAGGAAAAACATGTTGCTTTTTTAATTAAAATTTACTCTAAATTTTATATAATAAATTATTATGAAAAATAAAATTGTTTTAATAAGTGATTTTGACGGAACAATATCAAAAAAAGATTTCTTTTATATGGTAATAGATACTCTTTTAAAAGATAAAAAAGATGCTCTTGCACCATGGAATGATTATCTTAACGGGAAAATAAAGCATATTGATGCTCTTACCGGAATATTTTCTCAGATACATTTAACCCAACAGGAATTGGACGACTTTATTTCCACAATAGAAGTTGATCCATACTTTTATGATACGGCAAAATATTGTATGGAGAAAAAAATTCCTTTTTATATTTGCAGTGCGGGAACAAACTATTACATAAAAAAAAGAATTGCCGACACTTTATCGAAATATAATATTATCTTGGTTTCAAACGATGCAACATATTCTCAACAAAACGGCATGAAACTTGTTGCTCCCGAAGAAACTTCACCTTACTATAATTCAAACACGGGAATATCCAAAGAAAAAATAGTTCAAAAATTAAAAGATGACGGCTTTTTCACCGTATATGCCGGTGACGGGAAACCGGACTTTAAATCCGCCAAAATCGCAGATGTCGTTTTTGCAAAAGATATGCTTTTGGAATTATGCAAGAAAGAAAATATAAAGACGGAACCTTTTAAAGATTTTACCGACATTTTAAATTATATCAGGAGCATACATGAACAATAAAGAAATAAATATTCCTTCTTTACTTAAAATCGGTAACGGGAAAATTGCAAAAATAGGCAAATATCTCTTTGACAGGAACTTTACCGAAGTTGCTTTGTTTTTCAGTGACGGTATAGAAAACATAGTTGCGGACAAACTTTATTCGGGACTCGAAAAATATAACATAAAAATTGTTCATAAAGATAACATTTCCGATATAAATATAGAAAATGCCATACATACAGCATTTAAAATTCCGTCCGCTACTAAAGTATTGTTAGGTATAGGCGGAGGTAAAGCGCTTGATTACGGAAAATATTGTGCACATATATTAAAATTGCCTTACATAACAGTTCCGACATCGGTATCTAACGACGGTTTTTGCAGTCCGAACACTTCTTTACTTGTTGCCGGAAAAAGAAAAAGCGTAAAATCTACAATACCCTACGGAGTAGTTGCAGATATTGATGTAATATCCAATGCGCCTGAATCTTCAATATATTCCGGTATAGGTGACACTATTTCAAAAATTACGGCACTTCACGATTGGAAACAATCATTTTTAAAAGGATATGAATATTTTAACGATTTTGCAGGTCTTATGGCACACAATTCGTTGGATATAGTATATTTATGTAACGACTTAAAACCTGAAGATAACGAATTCAAATACAGAATGGTAAACTCGCTTGTGTTAAGCGGTATAGCCATGGAAATTGCCGGATCTTCAAGACCGGCCAGCGGAAGCGAACATTTAATATCTCATGCTCTTGATGCGGTTTGTACCAATCAAAAAATGCACGGTTTGCAGGTGGGAACAGCAACTTATTTATGTTCATTATTGCAAAATAATCAACAAGATAAAGTAAAGGATTTCTTGTTAAGAACCGGATTTTTTAATTTCGTATCTCAAGATCCTATAAACAAACAAGAATTTATAAAAGCATTAAAACTTGCACCTGCAATAAAACAAAATTATTATACGATTTTATCGGAGCAAGATTCTTTTGATAAAGCAATAAAATTTATTGAAACCGATGATATACTAAAACAGGTAATAAAATAACATGAGAAATTTTTTTATATTTTTATCTTTTATCTTTTTATTCTGTTCTTGTTCCACAATACAAACAAAACCTCCCGAAAATTTTATATATAAAGAAATAACTACGGACGACTATGTTTTGGCAAGTTGGCAAAAAATAGAAGATGAAAGTTTGCCGATAAGAATTTATGTTGAAGGTGACGGTCATGCATACACTTCTAACGGCTATCCTACAACCGACCCTACACCCAGAAGTTATTTTTTAAGAAATATTGCTTTTAACGACACTAATGCCAATGTTGTATATTTGGCAAGACCTTTCCAATACATAAAAAACAAGAATGCCGATAATATCGAGTGGACTACGGGACGATTTTCGAAAAAAATAGTCGATAACATGGCTCAAGCAATAAAACAAATTGCAGGTGATAAAAAAATTGTTTTAATAGGTTATTCCGGAGGAGCTTTAATTTGCGGACTTATAATAAATCAATACCAACAAGAATTAAATATAATTAAGTGGATAACAATTGCGGGACTTTTAAACCATACAAAATGGACAACATATTTTAATTATATTCCGTTAAAATACTCATTAGACTTAGATAATATACCTAACATACCTCAAAAACATTATATCGGTAAAAAAGATACCGTTATTCCATATCAACTTACATTGGATTGTGCAGACAATAAAAATTGTGTAATTATCGAAGATGCTACTCACAATAAAGGATTTGACAATATAGTTATAAAATAAGAAATTTACAAAATTTATGTTAATAAAAAAGGAAGGGGACTTATATTCCCTTCCTTTTTCTTTCTATATTTTTATCCTTTCTTTATATTAATTGCTTCCTACCGCTGAAGCTTCTTGTACTTCTTGCGGTACTTCCGCTTCCTGCTCACTGTCACTTATCGTAAATTTCATCTCTGTCCTTCTGTTCTTTGCTCTTCCTTCCGCCGTCTTGTTACTTGCTATCGGTTTAGAAAAGCCAAATCCTTCAGTTGTAACTCTCTCTCTTTCTACTCCCTTATCTATCAAATAGTTAGCTACCGATTTCGCTCTTCTTTCAGACAAATCCTGATTATATTCTTGTGATCCGATATTATCAGTATGTCCTTCTACTTTTACCGTTACATTCGGTGTCTCTTTTAAAAAGTTTGCTACAACATCCAATCCCGAATAACTGTCTTGTGCTATCTTATCCGAATTAAATTCAAATAAACTTTGACTTGCCAACTTCTCGAAATCTATTGTAAATTCTTTCTTGTCTTCTTTTACTGCTTCCTGTATAACTTCTTTTATTGCTTGTGCCTGTTCTGTTTCAGGTTCCGGTTCAGGTTCTGTTTCAGGTTCAGGTTCCGGCTCAGGTTCCGGCACAGGTGCCACTACCGGTGCAGGTTCTGCTGCATCACATACACATCTGTCCGGCCTTGCATAACTTGTTCCGCAACTTGTTATACATACTGATATTAACATCATAAACAATAAACTTATTAAATTCTTCATTTTATATTTTCCTCCGTTATTTCCTTTATTTTTTTATCAATTTATTAAAAATTCCGCTACTAAAACTTAAATTCTATTCCGGCATTTACCACAAATCCGTCTCTGCCGCCGAATGTCTTGTTCCCTTTTACATGTAATACCGTATATCCCCATATCTTTTCTATACCTATCCCGCAACTCGCATAATCTTTATAATATGTATCCGGTAAGGTTCCTATATAAGAATTGGAGTCTAATTTTATATCCCCGTCTGATGACACAAATACATATTTACCTTCTGCGGAAAGTATCCAACATTTCCCTAATGTCTTTGCAAGTTTTAAGCCGGGGGCAACCGCCATATTTAATATATCGTCTGATTTAACTTTCATTTCTCCAACCATTGCTGTAAACACATCATATTCTTCGGTAATTAAATAGTTTGAATTAAATACAACGTTCGGTTGTATTGTAAAACTTTTTTCCGCTACTTCAAAATTATATCCAGCTTTTGCGGATAATCCTATACTTTGAACATTGTAGTCTTCAGAAACATTCATCACCGGATATTCTGTCTTGTTTGCCATATAACCATAATCTAAAACCGCTCCGAAAAATAATTTACCGATATACCAATTTCCTCTTACTCCCGCAAATCCGCTGTTTGCGGAAATTTTGTCATATTCAAAATCTTCTTCTTTCAATTCGCTTCCCACATATGACAAAAATAATCCGTATGTCGCATCAAAATTGTCACTGTATTGTCTGTCCCAATCTAATCCTACTATTGCACCATAATACGTTGTATCAAATTTCGTATAATCTTTCATGTCCAATTTTTCCATACCGCCAAAACCTTTTATATACATTGTAGCTCCGGCTCTGTCTTCCACATCTCCCGCTCCGGAACCTTGTTTTTGGAAAAATGTATAATTCCCGCTGTTATCCATTACTGTATTTGCTACTTCATCCGCCAATACACTTGATTCCGCTACCGCAACTTTAGATTGAAGAGTTGAAAATACAAGTTCTCCCTCTAAACCCGAATATTCACCGCTTGTATACGCATAATTCATCAAATTAAGATCTTCAAAAGTAATATCAACCTCTTTCTTTTCTCCCTGTCGCGCAAAAACATCCGTACTTAACATTAATGCAATCACAAATGCAAAACTTACTGCTACTAATTTCTTCATTTTTTTCTCCTTGATCCTCTTCTTGATCCATTTATAATTCTTTGTGCTTTTTTACAAAAAAACACCTACGGAGAGAAAGGGATTCGAACCCTTGTTACCGTCACCGATAAACAGTCTTTCCAGGACTGCGCCTTCAACCACTCGGCCATCTCTCCAAAATGATATTGCACTATTATATAAAAGTTTTTTTAAAATATCTACAATCTACGGAATTATCTGTAGTTTGTAAACTGTAACGGCAATGAAAACTTTGCATTTTTCAAAAATGCTATTACAGCTTGAAGTTCGTCTTTTTTAGGTGAAGTTACTTTTATTTTAGAACCTTCGATTTGTGTATTAACTTTGAACTTTTCGTTCTTTATCATTTTTGTTAATTCTTTTGCTTTGTCACCGGGTAAACCGCTTATAAGTTCTATAACTTGCCTTATTGTTCCTTCAAAAGCTTGCTCTTTAGCTTTAAACTCCATAGATTTTAAAGGAACACCTCTTTTTGCAAACTTTCCTTCAACTATATCTATTAAAGCTTTAAGTTTAAATTCATCATCACCAATCAAAGTGATTTTTTTGTCTTGTTTATTATAATCTATGGAAGATTTTGAACCTTTAAAATCGTATCTTTGCGAAAGTTCTTTCTGTGCTTGAGTTATAGCATTGTCCACTTCCATAAAATTTACTTCCGATACAATATCAAATGAAAAATTGCTTGCCACGATATAACCTCCAAATTAAAAATTTGTTTTACAAATTTTTAGTTTATAGTTTAAAGCTGAAAGCTTAGAGAAATGCTCTGCATTTCTGTTTATAAGTTTGTGGTTTGTAGTTTTCGGTATTTTTAGTATTTTAGAAATTTTGTGAAGCAAAATTAACATTAAACTATCAACTACAAACTATAAGCAAAATTTGCTATGCAAATTTCAGTAAAGTGCTCGGTGTAGGAGTCAAACCTACGACCTCTTCCACGTCAAGGAAGCACTCTAATCAACTGAGCTAACCGAGCAAAATAAAAAAGGTGCGAATCGGATTCGAACCGATGCAAGGCGGTTTTGCAGACCGTCCCCTTAACCAACTCGGGCATCGCACCATTTTTTTATTTTATAACAAATAAAGCTTGTAAAGTATATAAAAATATTAAAAAACAGTCAATTAAGTAATACTATGCTTGTTGTTGCGGTTGGGTACAAACATCAATCCACTGCTTAAAATTTGACGAATATTTTTCAAGTTCTTCCATTGTGAATTCTATTGCGCTGTTGGAACTTCCGCATGCCGGGAAAACAGCACCAAACCTTTTAAGAGAAACATCCAGATACACATCCGTACCATTATTTACGGCAAACGGACATACGCCGCCGATTTCGTGTCCCGTAAAAAATTTTACTTCATAACCGGACAACATCTTTAATTTTTTTTGAAAAAAGCTTTTAAACTTTTTGTTATCAACTCTGACATCACCCGCTGCAACAACAATAACAGCTTTGTTGTCGGCAATTTTAAAAGAAAGAGATTTTGCAATCCTACCGGGTTCACAATTCAATGCTTTAGCTGCAAGTTCTACAGTCGCACTTGATACGTCAAACTCTTTTATTTTATCTTCTATATTAAACTGTTTAAAATATTCTTTTACTTTTTCTATGGACATATTTATCTATCTCTTTTTATAGTGATTGCACAACTCTTTTATCGGGCAAATATCACATTTCGGTCTTCTTGCTATACATACTCTTCTGCCCAATGTTTGTATCATAAAAGAAATATTTTTCCAATATTTTTTCGGAATGATTTTCATTAAATCTTGTTCAATTTTTTTCGGATCGGAATTTTTTGATAATCCTATTAAATTAGTTAATCTGATAACATGTGTATCAACCGCTATCCCCACC
>JAEEGK010012697.1_pt1 | contig 19104 bp, 13 predicted proteins | sample 8958771 | NCBI WGS metagenome assembly JAEEGK01 (sample SAMN16246547, study PRJNA631951) | gut metagenome | biome: gut microbiome; feature: rumen; material: SC-attached | host: Bos | place: Iran: Karaj | collected 2018-10
AATGGATATTCTTTAAATAAAAGATAATATATTATAATTCCTAAATTCCATAAATCACTTTTAATATCAAAATTAGCATATTCAATAATTTCAGGAGATCTTGTATAAGGAATTTTGAATGAACTCATTGTTATTTCTTCATTCATCTTTTTATTTAATCCTAAATCACTTATTTTTATTGATATTTTATTTATTGTATTTAATGATATTAATATATTTGTTAATTTTAAATCTCTATATATTATTTCTTTACTTTTTAATGTTTTATTTAATTCTATTAAAAATTCTCTTAATTCTTCTATTGATAATCCTTTATCTCTTATTTTCATATATTCTTCTAAATTTATCAAACATAATTCCATCACTATATAATAATAATCTTTTGAATTTATTATTTCTATGATTGAAATTAAATTGTCTTTATTTATTAAATTCATAAATTCTTCTTCTGATATCTTATAACATTCATTAAATTTTTTTTTTTCAATTTCCTTTATTATAACATAATTTCCTTTTTCTTTGTTTTTTCCTTTAAATACACATTCAAATGATGACACACCAATTGTTTGAATTTTTTTATATTTTTTCCATACATTTATGTCACTCATTTTTATTTTATATTCTTTATTTTTTTTATAAATCCCTTTTTTAATATAAAATATTGGTATTTCATTTTCGTTAATATATTAAATATAATGTTCATTATTTTTAATTATTTTACCATTTTCATTTTTACTAACAAAGATGATTTTGTATTAAGGAATATTCAAAAATGTTTTAAAATTTTATTAATTTTTAATTATTAATATTGGTTTTAATGACATTAGGTAGGAAAATAATTTGTAAAAATTATAATTTATAAATTTTTCGCCTATTATGATGAAGTATTTCTGAATTATGTAAACTATTGTATTTTACAAATTTTTATTTTATTAAAGAAAAAATTTTTTAATTATTTAACAGTAAAAATTATTAATATATTTAGATGATACCATATTCCAAGATTCATTGAATGTAGCTTAATTTTCTATTAATTAAAAATAAAGAAAATATCCATTAATTATAAATTTACATGGATATAAAGGAAACATTTTATTAAAAGAATAGATGAATATATATATTCCTAATCAAATTTTTATATAATTCATTATTTGATAATAACTATTTTGAAAATAAACTCTTTTTAAATAAAATATTTAATTGAAATATGGGCAATAATCAACCAAATGTTTCATATAATACTAATGAAGAACAAAATGTTTCATATAACACTGATGAAGAACAAGAAGAAATAATAGAATTATACACTATTATAAGTGGAAAAATAAAAGAAAGTTATGTATATGAATTAAATAATTATCAAATTTCAGACCCTAACTCAGAAAAAATATTAAAATATTGTGATTGGGAAGATTATAGAAATTTAGATGCATATAAAAATTGTATAGTGAAAAATTCTGATTATTATAGATCAGTTACCCAAAAATATTCATTAAGTGATTTAAAAAGCGCAATACAAAAATTTAATAAAGAAAAAAATGCATATGAATGGCACATTGAACAAATGAATAAAAATTACCAAAAAATGAAATCTGAAAAGTTATCAATTGATGAAAAAAAAGCATGTGCTCTAGTTCTATCATATTATACAGGATATAAAGATAATAGTGATAGATCTAGTAGAAATACAAATGTTTTAATAAGAGGATTAAATTCTACTTCAATAACAAAAAATTGGAATGATGGAGAATATTTTTATCCAGTTATATATTATTTAACTAAAGCAATCTCCAGTTTACCTTTTTATTGGGGATATACTTTAAGATGTGTTCATCTAACAAAAAAACAGGCTTTTTCTTATAAACCTGGAACCATTGTCACATGGTTACAATGGAGTTCTTCTAAAATTGGGACTCAACCTGCTGAATATTTTGCAAAAAGAAATACTTGGTTTTATATTTATTCTTTTAGTTCAAGAGAAATTTCACAATTTTCTGTTTATTCTGATGAAAAAGAAGCTCTTTATCCTCCTTTTTCTCATTTTTTGGTTTTTAAAAATGAAATAAAAAATTCAAAACATCATATATATATGAGGCAAATTGAAATAGGATTATATCCAAATAATATTTTATGGGTGGATGATAATATTCTAAATTCTGATTGGGAAAATAAAAGATTAATGGAAATTGCTTATTATAATTCAAAAATATTAAAAATTATACCAAAAATTTCAACAGAAACTGCTTTAGCATTTCTTAGTTCTTTTAAACCATTTATTAATTCTGGGACTATAAAATATAAAATTATATCTGATATGACAAGAAATAATGAATATCCTTCGGAAAATGCAGGAGCAAGGTTTGTTAAAAGTTTACAAGATTCAGGATTTAGTCATTTAGAAGTTATGATATTTACTTCTTCTAAAGATTTTGCTGAAAATGAATTAAAAAAATTAAAAGTGAAAATGAATAAAAATATAAAAGTTACTACATCGACAAATGATGCTATTAATTTTCTTTGTTCTGATTAATTTTGAAAATAAAAGTTTATTTAAAACATTATATTTAGTTTATTGAATTTCTTTTGAACTTGAAAAGATTGATTTTTTAAAATATATAATTATAAATATTTCTTTACTGAAGAATAAAAAATTTTATCCAAAGCTTTTTAAATTTTCAAAGAAATTTTGAATTTGATTATTTTATATTAATATTTATTTTAAATTAAAAATATTCAATTAGAAGATAAGCTAATAAAAATGGTAAAATACTTTCAATATTTTAATTAATTCTTATTATTATAAATATTTGCTATATTCAAAATCTTTTTAATTTAGCAAAACCAACAATATATTCACTTTCATTTTGAGTTACAACTATTTTTTGAATACTTTCATTATCTGTTTTAAATTCTATAATACTATCTGATTCTCCTCTAAAAGTAAGTCCTTTTTCTTTAATAGAATATATACTTTTTCAATAAAATTCATCAATTTGTTATTTCTTTTTTTAATAAAGAAATGAATAATAATAAATGTCCATCTTTATAATTAACAATATTTATATCATCATTAAGTTTAAAGTTTAAATAACAATCTCTCTTTAATGCTTCATCAAAATATTTAATACATTTCAAATGTATTAAATCCCAAAGTTTTGTACCTTGTATTCTATCTGATATTAATATATTTTTATCTTTTAAATATATATTGTGGTTTACCAAATAGTCCTTTTTTATCATATATTGTTTTAAAATTTTCATATATTTTATTTTCTTTCCAAAATTTTATTTTCAAATTATATCCACATGTAATTACATTTAAATTTGAATAATAAATTACTTTATTTACTCCTATTTCCTGAGCATCTTATACTTTTAATTCATTTCAAAATTAATTTTATTTTTATGAATATTTTTCTTATTTATATTTATAATTATTATATTTTATTTTTTTTCTTTTTTCTTCTTTCAAATAAAATATTTAATTGAAATATATTTTCAAATTAAAATTAAAAAATAAATAAAATGAACTTTAACCTTCAAAATAAAAATACATCACCAAAAAAACAAAAAAATTACTATTCTCCTCCATCAAAATTCAAAAATTATTTAGATTATTATTCATACTTTTCAAATTCAAACAATTCAAAAGAATATTCACCATACATAATAAAAAATGGAAATTATTCAAATTCAGCATTTAAATCACAAAATATTTTAACAGACATAAAATCCCAAACAAATAAAATTTATTCACCCTCACCAAAAGAATCAAAAACAGAAAAATTAAGTGATAGATTTATTCCAATGAATTCCCGCCTTAATTTAATGGAAAAATTTAATTTAGCCCAAAAATTTACATTAGAATTTGATGAAAATACAAATAATTCAAATATAAATAATACTGAAAAAAATCAAAATTATATTTATAACGAAATTTTAAAACAAAATGTTTTAAACGAAAACTCTTTAAATCCATATTTATTAAATCCAAATTATTCTTCATCTTCATCAAATTTAAATTCTTCAATACCACCAATAAAAAAAAATATATTTTCCTTTAAATCAGAACAAAAACCAAAAGAAAGTTTTTATTCAATATTATCAAATAAAAAAGAAAACGAAACAAATACTTCTCGTAAAATAGCTCAAAAACCATTTAAAATACTTCCAGCTCCAAATTTATTAGATGACTTTTATTTAAATCTTTTAGATTGGTCATCAAACAACGACATAGCAGTAGCCTTAGGTAATTCAGTTCATTTATGGTGTATGAATCAAACAAGTGAAAGTATATTATTTACCTATGATTCTCCTGATAAATATGTTTCCTCTTTAATATTTTCTAAAGATTCCACAACTTTAGCAGTTGGAACAAGTGAAGGAAAAATAGAATTATATGACTTAAATAAAAATTCATTAATAAATTCCTTCCCTTCTCACACATCAAGAGTAGGTGTTGTAGCATGGAATCAAACATTAATATCTTCAGGTTCAAAAGATTATTCAATAGTAACAAGAGATACTAGAGTAAATAATATACATTCATTTAATAATGTTGCTAAATTATTAGGTCATACACAAGAAGTTTGTGGTTTAAAATGGAGTTTCGATGGTAGTCAATTAGCAAGTGGAGGTAATGATAATAAATTATTAATATGGAGTCTTCATTCAAGATTTCCTCTTATGACTTGTCATAGTCATCAAGCTGCAGTAAAAGCTATTGCATGGTCTCCTCATCAAAGTAATATTCTAGTTTCTGGTGGAGGAACAGCAGATCGAACTATTCGCTTTTGGAATACTAGTGCAATGAGAATGGAAGGTGTTATCGATACTGGAAGTCAAGTATGTAATTTAGTTTTCAGTAAAACTTGTTCTGAATTTGTTTCTACTCATGGTTTTAGCTTAAATCAAATTATTGTTTGGAAATATCCAAGTTTAAAAAAAGTTACAACTCTCACTGGACATAAACATAGAGTTCTTTATTTAGGTATTTCTCCTGATGGGCAAAGTATTGTCACTGCTGCTGGAGATGAAACTATGAGGTTTTGGAATTTGTTTCCTGCTTTTAAAAGTGGAGAATTTAGCGGATTATTTCCTAGTAATCAAGATATTCGTTAAACAATTATATTTGATGATGTTTATTTTATTTTTAGTTTTTTAAGGGATTTTTTTTATATGATGATTAAAAATTGGTTATTTTTTCTTTTTGGATTAGATTATGTAATTAATATATTATAAAAAATTAATATCATTTTTATTTTTTTGACAACATCAGAAATATTAAATTTATAAATATTTATATTTTTGATAAAAAAAATATAAACTTAAAAATAAAAAAATGGATAAATCAGAAAATGAATCAATACCAAATAATCTTCCTCCTGATTTTGAACCAATAAAATATGAAGACCCAAAAAAAGAAAATGCAATATTTGAAGTATTCAAAAGTCAAGAATGGGAAACAATAGTACCTCAAATAATTGAAGCAATAGATTATTGCAAAGAAGATCAAAGTTTTGGAGATTATCCTTATTTTAGAATTCAAAACACAATTCAATATTTACCTCAAACTGATGTTCCAAGTGAAATTTTTAATGAAACTCAATTAAAAGAATTACATTCAAGATTGCCTTATTATCATCAATATAGTAATTTGAGATTAGTATATTCTATAGGAAAAGATGGTTGTTTACTTAAATCTTTTTATCAAAAAGTTTCAGGTGAAAATAATATAATTATTGTAGTTAAAGATGATGATAATAATGTATTTGGTGCTTATGCTAGTGAAGAATTTACTCCTTCTGGAAAATTCTTTGGAACAGGAGAATGTTTTTTATTTACTTTTTATAAAGAAAATAGAATTCATGTTTATAATGCTTCTGGAGTTAATGAAAATTATTTATATGCTGATGATAAACAAATTGCTTTTGGATGTTCTGATAATTATTTTAGTTTAACTCTTGAAAATGATTTTTATGGAGGATATAGTAAACCAACTCAAACTTATAAAAATCCTGTTTTAAATGGTAAAGATAAATTTATTATTATTAAATTGGAAGTATGGTGTTTTCAAAATAAATAATATTATTAAAGGGATGATTATTTTATAAATTTAATAAAAATATGAAAAATATATATGTTAAATTATAATTATTTATATAAATTTAATAATTTAAATATTTTTTTATTACTGTACATTAAAACTACATTCGCAAATTTATTATTAAAATAAAAATTGAAGAAAGATTTTTTTAAAAGAACATTTTTTAATTTATTTATTTTCATTGTTTATAATTTTTAAATATTCTTTAATTAAAATTTCTCCTTTAGTAATTGAAATTGGCCATATATCGAATATTTGATGAAAGTTCTTTAGAGAAATAGAAAAATCACAATTTTCATTTATTACATATCTTATTAAAGACAAAGCTAATGTTTTATATTGAATTTTTCCAGAAAAAAAAGTTTCAAAATCACTTTCTTCTTCAATATTAATAAGGGTTTTATTATATTTATTTCCATAAATTATATCTTTACATATTTCTTTCACTTTATTTAATTCGATTTCATAACCTGAAAAACAATTTTTAGAAGAAAATTTTGAATTAATTAAAATAGATGATATGTGATTAATATTTTGTGATAGATTTAAATTACTTTTTTTATTTGATTTTTTTTTAAATATTCTTGGATTTGTATTTGTTAACTTTATTAATTTATTAATGTATTCATTAATATATGATAAGACAATATTTTCAAAATTATCATTATTCTTAAATGATTCAATTAAAATATTATTTGAATTTTTGAAGTAATCATTCATATTAAACTTAATTGATTTTTTTAGTGTTTTTAATGGAATAGGATATTTATATTTTTTTATTATTTTGAATAAAACTAAAGGAAATAATCTATAAAATTTTATTTTTTTTCTGTAAAAAAAACAAATTTTAATAATTTCCTCTTTAATTTTAGGTTCAAAATTAAACTGAGATAATTTTTGATTTATTTTCTTTTTCATAATTGAATAATCATACTCTTCCCCTGTGTAATTTAATAAATCTAAACAATTTTTTGGTTTTCCTATAAACTTATAATTATTATTTTCTGGAATTTTTTCGATTTTATGATCTTCCTCAATAGGATAATCCCAATCAAACCTTTCTCCATAAGATTCGTTTTTATTTGATTTTTCACTGCTTTCATCATTATCATTATAAAAATAATCATCACTATAATCCATAATTATTTAATTAAAATTTTCAAATATTTGAATATATATATTATACAAAATATATTTATTTTTTTTTAAAATTATTTATATATAATAAAATATAAATAAGTTTTTATCATATAGACACATTAAAATAATATAATAATATATTTATATATATTTCATTATTTTCTTTTTTTTTGAATGACTTGAGCTATTCCCAGAACTAATAACCCTATCATAATTTCTTATAACTTCTTTTGGAATTAAATCAACTTGTTTAGGTCTTGTATCAAAATAATTATAATTATTATTATTTAAATAACCAATATCATTTAAAGCAAGTTGTCTAAATCTATCTAAATCCTTTAATATTGAATCATTATCTGAACTAGTTTTTTTCCTTATTTTTTTTTTATGATGATAATGTACTCCTGCAGTTCCTGGTCTTTGAATTATTCTTTCTTTACTAATCGGAGGTAATTTAGATATTCTATGTTCTCTAAAATAATTTTCAGTGTAAAAATTATTATCAGTGTCATCATTTAATGTATTCTCTAATTTTTTCATTTTTTTCCTATACTTTTTATGAGGAATAGGTGGACTATTATAATAATTTGTTGAATAATGGTGATCTTCTATAAAATCTTCTCTTTGTTGAATTTTTGGATTTTCATTATAATGATGTTTATGATAATTTTGTGGAGTTCCTAAAAAATCAGAATTATTATTTAAAGAACTGAAACTATTTTCTATATCTTTTATTTTTAAACTATTATTATTACTGTTTTTATTATTATTTTTATTATTATAATCATTTTTATTATTGTAATCTATATATTGTTCTTTATTATTGTTAATGTTATTTTGATTGTTGTAATTATTGTAATTATTATTATTATTATTTATATTATTTTCTTCTTTTTGTTTTTCATTATTGTCATTTTGTTCTTCATTCGAAGATGAAAAAATTACATCATCCGATGTTTTATCATCTTTTATTTTTTTAAATTCATTATTTTCTTTTTTATTGTTCTTATTTTTATTCATATTATTATTATTATCTTTATTATAATTGTTATTATTATTATTTGATAAATTATGAATGTCATTATTGATTCCTTCTTTATATTTATTTGAAAATAAATAGTTTGATAAGTGATTTGAAGATCTTAATTGGGGTTTTAATTTTTGTTTCTCATTTAATTTATCAAATTTTTTAATATCAGGAAATTTTAAATTAGGAATGTTAATTGAATATCTTTTTTTATGTGAAGGACTTTTAATTCTAATAGGAGATTCACATTCTATTTTTTGTTTTTTATCATTATTTTTCACATTTATTTTAAGATTATTATTTTCACTATAATTTTTATTCATTTTTTTTTCTTGATTATTAATTTCATTCTTTTTATTCTCTTCATTCATATTATTATATTTTCCTTTATTAATATTATATTTTTCATTATTCATATTGTTATAGTTTTCTTTTTCTTTTTTTAAATTCTCTCTCCAAGTAATTAAAAAATTATTATCTGGATCTCCATTTTCATCTACTGTTACTAATTTACTAAAACCAACTAAACTGTTTTGAGATTCTTTATCTAATTTTTCAAAGTTTGGAACTGTATTTTCAATTGATTCATATTTTGATTGATAATCTAATTTTTTCAATATATTTTTTTCATCTTCGAGAATACTACTTCTTTTAATTTTATATTCAAGTCCATCATTAATGTTTCCATTTCCAATATTTATAGCATTATACTCAACTAATTTTTTATTTAAAATTTTATCAAATAATTCTTCGATTTTTCTATCATAGTTTATTTCTAAAGGGAAATAACCTAATTTTTCTTTTAAAATATTTTTTCCGTTTTCTAATAATTGTCGTGCTCTATTTTTTTCTATTTCAATGAAATTTGCAATGATAAAATTATCTTGTTGTGTATTTATAATATTTCCAATGGAAATATCATAATTATTAATAATTCTAATTTGTTCTTCAACAAATTTTTGAAATAATTCTTGAATATTAATTTCATTTTCTTTTTTTTTAATTTCTAAAAGAATTGGTGATTGTTCTTTAATATTATTTAATTCATAATTTTTATTATAATTATTATCATAATTATATCTTTGAATTATATTAGGATTTATTATATTATAATTATTCATTTTCAAATTATTAGAAAGTAACATTTGATTATTATAATTTTGACTTTGATTTTGATTCTTTTGATTATAAGTATTATATTGGATATTATTATTTAAATTTAAATTTCTATTAAAATTACCATTATTATAATTTGATGATAAATAAAATTGATTGTGATTATCTTTTAATTGTTGATTATGATAATTTATATTATTTCCATTTTCAATTGGAGGAAATATATGATAATTTGTATTTTGATAAGATCTATTTTCAATTTTATTTAAATATTTTTCATCTTCAATCGCTCTTTTCTTTTTCTCTTCTTCTTTTCTTTTTTGATCCTCTTCTATTTGTTGCCTTAACAATATACCATATTCTAGTCTTTTTTTTCTTTCTCTTTCTTTAAATTCTGTTTCATTATTCCAAAAAGTTAAATCATTTAACATTATTTTTTTAAAACAATTATTTATTTGTTAGTAATTAGAAATCAAATAAATGAGTAAGTATTTTTTTATACTCAATTCTTTTCTTCAAAATTTAAAATCAAGTAAATAACTTATAAAACATTAAATTAAATTAAAACAATAAAAAAATATGTTAAAGTAAAACATTTAAATCATATTAAATAAAAAATTGAATTTTTGTTTTTAATTTTATAGAAAACTTAAAAATTGATTTTATTTGATATTGATACAATAAACATTTTACATATAAAATTCTATATAAAAATTTTGGTTATATATAATTTAATTATTTGATGAATTCTATTGAAATTACAATATAATTTTTTCGTTTTATTTTTGAGAAGAAAAATTCTAAAAAAAATTTCAATTATTTAATTCAAATATTTTCAATTTTAAATCTTTTTTGAATCACATTCTCTACAAAAGAAATCATAATTTTAAACAGAGATTTTATTCATATATAGGTAGGTTGTTAATAATAAATTATTGTATTGAAAAAAGTTATTTTTAAAAGAATATAAAAAGAAAGTTTTTTTGGAAGTATAAAAGATTATTTAATTCACATTCTCATAATTCATTAATCTTTCGTTTTTATTCTTCACTTCTTTTTTTCCATTAAATTCATATAAATTTAAAAAATAATTAATTCATCAATATGTGGATTGATTTATAATCACAATAATTAATATTATAATTAATGATTTTTTTGTGTCTAAAAATGAAAGTTTTTAAAAATATTTTTTAATGTTCAAAAGATACACTTTCAAAATAGATTTTAAAAAGAATATAATTATAAATTTAAAAAATAAATGTTAATTCCTTGTAAAATAGGCACTTTAAAGACATTATTTAAAATTTTTGCTTTAAACTTAATATTTATCTTAAGGTATTTTAAAAAGAATCTATAAATAAAATATTTTATTTTTTCTTAAAAATTTGCAAGTTTTTTTTTTTTAAATTTCTTCTCTGAAAAAAAGTTTCTGATTAACAAAAAAAAAAAAATGGAGAATTTAAATTTTTTTTTTAACTTTAATTTTTGATTATGGATTTATGATTAATTATAATTTTTTTAACAAACTCTCACAAATGTGGATCCCAAATCAAGATAAGATTGATGAAATTATAGCTTTTTTAAAAGTAACTCAATCTCCAAAGAATGAAATACAAAAAGACATATTTAAAGTATAATAATATTTAAAAATTTTAGAAATTTGACGCATATTCCAAAGATAAAGAGTTTCCAAAAAATTTATTATTTATATTTAATTCTCCATCACAATCAATAGATATAAGATTATATGCAGGAAATATATTAAAAGTTCAAATTGAATCTAACAATTCAGAATTGACTTTTGATACTATTAATTATATTAAATCAAATTTATTAACTTATTATTATGATAGAGAAATAAGAATAAGAAAAGAAATATCAGATATTATTATTTCTTTTATTACTATTTATGGATTAAATGAATGGCCTGAAATTCTTAATATTTTATGTCAAAATTTAGATAAAAAAGATTTAATAGAAAATACTGCACAAGTTTTAAACTTCATATTAGAAGATTCAAGAGATTTAATAGAAAGTGAATTTCCAAATTATTTAAATAAGATAATTGATAAAATAATTTTTACTCTTCAAAACTCTAAATCTAATCAAATAAGTAAAATATTCTTAAATATTCTATGTACTTTATTTGAATCATGTCCAGAAATAATGTTAGAAAAAATGAGAGAATTAATTCCAATAATAAAAAAATTATCTAATAGTCAAGATCAAAATATTTTATCAAAAATAGAAAAAATATGGTATATAGTAATTCATTTAGATAAAGTTTATATAAATCAATACTTTGAAGATTTATTTACTTTTTTCTTAAAAAACTTCACAGAAGAAAATTACGACCAAAGTTTTGTAGCAGCTCAATTTTTTGTATATTTAATATCAACAGAAGAAGACTTTTTAAAAGATGAAAAAATAAAAGAACTTCTAAAGCAAAAATTAAAAGATCTATTACCAATAGTAATAAATAACATGGTTTTAAGTGATAAAGACATAAATTATTTAGATAATAAATTCCAAAATGAATTAGTAATTCGTTCAATAACAACTTCAAGTAATACAAGTAATATAACAAATAGTGTAAATGGTTCTGAAGGAACAGGATCAGGAACAAGTAATACAAATTCAAATGGTACAAATTCCAATTCAAATTGTAATTCAAATAATGGAAGTGGTAATGGAAGTTCAGGAAGTAATAGTGGAAGTAATTCAGGATCTTCTTTTACAAGTGAAAATTCAAGTTCTAATGAATATAATCCTTTTAGCACTTTAAGAAAAAGTTGTAGTAGAATATTAGATAATATTTCATTTATTTATCCTCAAGAAACTTTTAATGTTATAAGACCTATTTTAGAAAATGAATTACAATCTAATGAAGATTTAATTAAAGAAAGATCTATTTTAGCTTTAGGAGCTGTTGCTCAAGGTTGTTATCAACAAGTTATTAATCATTTAAGTATTTTAATCCCATTTTTATTAAGAGAATTACAACATCCTGATAAATATGTTAGAGCTATTACTTGTTGGACTTTATCTAGATATATTAAATATATTTTAATTGATAATTATTCTGATAATAAAGATGATTTATTTAAAGAATTTTTAACTGAAATTTTAAAGAAATTATTAGATAAAGAAAGTATTGTTAGAGAAGCTGCTGAAACAACCTTTCAAGAAATTATTTTTTGTAAAAAAAATTTAGTTGAACCTTATTTATTTGATGTATTAAAAGTAATAACAAGTGTATTTGATAAATATACAGGTTCTAATTTATTAACTACATATGACACTTTATTGGTTATTATGGATTTTTATGGAGATATATTTTTAAATCAATTATTTGTTGAAGAAATTGTAAAATGCTTAGTTCAAAAATGGTATGATTTAGTTAAATCTAATGATGTATTAACACTTCCTTCTTTTTTTGAAGTTGTAATTTCACTCATTAAGATTTCAGGCAATTTTCTTATCAATTATTGTGATTATTTTTTAAGTGGATGCTTAAAAATTATTGAAATTAATGTTAATGAATTAAGAAACACTAATTATTCTGTTATTAATATTGAAAATGATTTATTATCAAAAAGTCTGGACACTATTTCAGCTTTATCACAAAAATTTCCTTCTTATATTAAAAATTCACCTATCAAAAAAAATATAATAGAATTTTTATTTGAAATAATAAAAGTTAAAGATTTAAATATAAAAAATTATGTCATAATTCTTTTTGGAGATATGATAAAAGTTGATTATCAATTAATCAAAAATGATTATCAGACTCTTTTTAATATATTAATTCCTCTATTAGAACTAAATCCCCAAAAAGGAGAAAAAGATACAGATAAACTTTCAGTATGTAATAATTCAGTTTGGACAATTGGTTTATTATCAATTTATTTTCCTGAAGAATCAATTAAATATATAGATAAGATATTTCTTAAATTAGATGATATTTTAATGGTAGAAAAAGTAAGAATTTTATATAATTATTTAGATGAATGTTTCATTAGCTCAAAATATATCAATTTGTATTGGAAGATTAGCTTTATCAGGACCTAAAATTGTGAGTAAACATTTAGATAAATTTTTAAATTTATTTTGTTTAAGTTTAACTCATATTAAAGATTCTCCTGAAAAAAGAGATTCTTTCAAAGGCTTATGTGAATCAATAAGTTTCAATCCAAAAGCTGTTTTTAATTCATTTAATCAATTATGTGAAGCTTTCTGTTATTATGAAAATCCACCTCAAGATTTAGAAAAAACATTTCAAAAAATTATATATTCATTTAGTGTGACTTATAAAGAAAAATTTTATCAGTCTGTTTCAAATTTTCCAGATGATTTGAAAATAAAAATGAAAGAAAAATTTAAAATTCAAATTGATTGACCTTTGTTTTTTCTAAACGAATGTTACATTATTTATTATAATTTTTGTGTATCAATTGTTATATAAATGTATGGCCATTTTACGAACTAAATTGAATTTTTTCATATCATCAATTTTTTAGTTAGGATACTTCTTGCGTTTAGGTATAAATAAAAAGCGAGAAGTTTTTTAAATATAAATTTAATATTTTAATGTAGGCATTATAAATAATAAAAAAAAATAATATTATTCATTTAAAAATGAACTTTTTTTTTTTAAAAATTGGTGATGATTAATATAAATAATGGAATAATAAAAAATGTATAGAATAGAAAGAAACTAAAATATAAATAAATAAATTAATTTTTTATTTTTCAATAAATAAATAAAATAAATTAAATATATTTTTTGACAAATTCATCAAATATAGGGTTAGGGTATCCAAAATTAAATATTTTTAAAATAACTCATATTAAACATTATTATATTCCTGATTATCAATTAGAACATTTAAAATTTAGATTTAAAATTTAGGGAAAAAATTTATCAAATTTATTTTTAAAATATTTCATTAAAAATATTTTAAATGAATGATAAATTGATAAAGAATATAAAGTATTAAAATGTTTATAAAATGATGATGAAGTTTTTAATAATTTATGGACAAGATTTTTTAAAAATAATTAAATAAAGAAATTACTCAAATTAAAGAATATAAATTATATTGATTAATTTCTCCAATAAAAATGTTAAAATTCATTAGTGAAATAATTGAATCTTGTGATAATTAAAATAAATTAAATGAAAAAGAAACTTTTCTCCTAAGTTATTTAATAAAATATTTTCAAAAATTAAAATCAATAAAATATTATTATTTTCTAGTATTTAATTTTGATAATTAATAACATAATGGACTAAATATATTAATTTTTTAAAAATAAAAAAAAATTAAAAAAAATTTTGCATAAACAGTTTTTAAATTATAAACAAATCAAAAAATTCTATGAATAATTTAGAAGAAATGAAATTATCTTCTTCAGTTGCCTATGATTTTTTTTAAATAATCTTACATAACTCTGTAAATAAAAATTTCTGAATCACCCTTTGCTTTTTAAATAAAATATTCATTATATAGATAAAATACCTTTTGATATAAATAAAAAAAGGAATTTTATTCTATTTCTCAATGAATAAAATACTTTTTTGAAAGAAGTTTCAAAGAAGATAATTCATTAATATTTGATAATAGATATGAAAATAAAAAATATTTGAATATTTGAATGTGAAATAAATAAATTTTATAAGTTTTAAATAAATTTTATAACTATTAAATAAATTTTTTGATAAATATGGTTCATTGATGAATTTTGATAATTATAAGTTATCATCTTTAGATATTAAGATATTTTAATTTATTTTTAATTAAAAATAAAAAATATAAATCTTACGTCATAGCAGGAGAATAAATTAATTATATAAAACCAAAAATTCAAAAACAAAATATAATTATTATTATTTAAAAAAATGTGGGGATATATTATATTATTTGTATATTTAACTTTAATGTTTTTGTTTACGAATTGGGAATATCGATCAATTGTTCCATATTATACCCCATTATTTTATCAAAAGGACAAAAACTCTCCAAAGATAGATGTTCATAAATTATATGATGAATTTCAATTGAAAGATAAATTTTCTTATTTAAATCTTCTCTTAGGAAATTTATTTATTTTACCTATAAAAACCTTTTGTAGTTTTTGGATTGCAATATTAATGAATATGCATTTAAGATATTATTTAAAAAAATTAAAAAATCCTGAAAGCGATCCAAAAGAAAGAAAAATAATGGCAGATATAATAAGTTTTTGGGCAAGATGGTTTTTTTTTTTTAATTTCGTAACTTTGGAAGAAAAGAAATTACCATATGAAGAAACATATAAAAAATATTTAGGAGATGACTATGATTTTAATGATGAACAATATTCATTAATAATATCAAATCATACAGGTTACTTTGATGTCGTAACACATATGATAAAATATTCTGCTGGTTTTTTATCTACAAAAGAAATAAAAGATTATTATTTTATAGGACCAATAGCAGAAGCAATGAATTGTTTATTTGTAGATAGAGAAAGTTCAGGAGACAGAACAAGAATTTTTAAACAAATAGAACAAAGGCAAAGAGATTTTAATGAAAAAAAGAATTTAGCTCCATTATGTTTATTTCCAGAAGGAACAACAACTTGTGGTCAATATATATTAAAATTTAAAAAAGGTGCGTTTTATTCTTTATTACCAGTAAAACCAGGAATAATGGGAGTTGATCCAAATGATGATTTTCAAGTAGCTAGTGGGGCTGGAAGTGTAGTTGATAATTATATGAGGAGTTTAGGTCAACTTCATATTAGAGTTTCTTATACTAATTTACCTGTTATTAGACCTACTGATTTTATGTGGAAAAATTATAGTCATTTTGGAAGTGAAAAATGGGAAATTTATGCTGAAGTTACCAGAAAAATTATGAGTGAAATTAGTGGATTAAAGGAAAGTAATAAAAATTATAGAGATGAAAAAAGATATAATAAAGCTATTTTTTCTGGAGTTTATGATCCTGATGAAGAAGAAAAAAAGGATAAATAAAGAGTTTTATTTTTTCTCCTTATTTTTTTAATTTTTATTTGTTTTTAGATTTTTTATTTAATGATTAAAATGAATTTTTAAAAGAAAACTATAAATTCGAATAATATGGAATTATTTTAATTTTTTAGTAATTTCTAATTAAAATAATATTTTATTCTTGTTTATCTTCATCTTCATCTTCTTCTTTTTCTTTTTCTTTTTCTTTTTCTTCTTTTTCCTTTTTATTGAAAAATCCTCCAACTCCAGGAATTTTATTTACTAAATTAAGAATATTCCATACACTTTTTACTTTTTTTTCTTCTTCAGGAGTTATTAGAATTTCAACTTCATTTTCTTTATATTCATCATTTAATTCATTAATATCTAATTCTTCAAATCCTAAAAGTTCAGCTGCTGTAGGTTCTTTTTTTGGAGGAATTGCTTCAACTGGCTTTTCTTCTGTTTCTTCTTTATTTTCTGTTTCTTCTTTAATTTCTGTTTCTTCTTTAATTTCTTTTTCTTCTTTAATTTCTTTTTCTTCTTTAATTTCTTTTTCTTCTTTTATTTCTTTTTCTTCTTTTATTTCTTTTTCTTCTTTTATTTCTTTTTCTTCTTTTATTTCTTTTTTTTTTGGTTCAACTACTTTTGAAGGACCGTTTTTATCTTTTAACATTGTGTTCCTAATCAGTGTACTTAAATTAATATCTTTAATTTCTACTTTTTTATTTTTCTCATTATATGCTAAGCTTTGTCTTATAATTTCAGCTGTTTTTTCATTAAATTCAATAAAAACGGTAATATTAGTTTTTGAATCATTTACTACTTTTAAAAAACCAGTATAATCGCTTTCATCTTTGATAAAATAAGGCTTTTTATCTACATTAAATTTAAAGATAAGATTATTTTGACAATCAGAAGGAGAAATTTGAAGTTGTTTCGAAACTTCTTTTAAAAACTGTGTTAAATCTTTAGGAAGTCTCAGAGATTTTTTTTCACCATAAATATTAATTGTTATATTTTTCCCATTAAACCAATCTAACATTTTTTAAATTAATTTATAAAATTGTTTTGTTCTATTATATATTATACAAATATAATTATAATAACTAAAGAGGTTTTTAAGTTTTTATTTAATATAATAAATATAATAATAAAAAAAATTATAATTTCATTGTTTATTTTAAATAAAAAAAATTCTCTAAAAAAATTTAAAAATTAAATAAAAAAAATAATAATCCTTTTTAATTATTACAAGGAGATCTTGGTCTACTTAAAGAAATATCTAATCTATCTAAAGCTTGATTCACATTTTTTTTTGTTTGATTAACAACATCAATAATATTTTTATTTTTAACATTAATTTGTCTTAACTTACAATTTCTATCATAAGCATCTTCTAATTCTTTCATTAAATTTTGATTAGAATCAGTTAAAAATTTAATTTGATTTTGATATTTATTAATATCATTATTATTTTTTGCTTTTTCCTGACTTAATTTTTCTACATTACTACTTAAATTTAATAATTCATTATTCATTCTTTTAATTTCAATATTTCTATCATTTAAATCATTTTGTAATTTTTCTGCTTTTTCTTCAAATTCATCATGTGCCCTTTTTTCTTTTAAATAACTGTTATTAATATTATTTAATTCATTTTTTGTTCTTGATAAATCTGTCTCAGCTTCACTTAATTGTCCATCAAGTCTCATTATCATTTTATTAGCATCATCTAATTGTTGACAAGTATTATTTAAACTATTTTGAAGTGTATTTATTTTTTTTGTTAAATTTTGAACATCAAAATTTGCATTATTTAATTTATCTAATAAATTTTTTTTTTCATTATTTAATTCATTTATTATTTTATCTTGTTGATCACATGTTTGATTTAAATGCTGTAAATCAAATTCTAGTTTTTGTATATTTTGTTCGTTTTTATTTTTTGTTTCTGTAAGCATTGAAATTGTTTTTTCGTTATTTTTTTTTTCATCTGATAATTTATCTATTATATCATCTCTTTCTTGTAAAGCATTTCTTAATTTTTCATTTTCACAATTTTTTTGTTCTAATGAAGCAAATAAATTATTATTGTCATTATATAAAGTTTTATTAGTAGCTAATTTTTCATTTAAAGCATTTTGTAAGTTTTCATTTTCTGTTTGTAAATCACAAATTATTTTATTTGAAGTTTCTGTTTTTTGCTTTAATTCATATTCTAATCTAATTTTTTCTTCGTTTAATATTGAAGAATCATTTGATAAAGTTTTATATTTTGATAATAAAGCCTCATAATTTTTTTCATTTTGTTCTAAATCAAATATTTGAGATTTAAGTTGGGCAATAATGTCATTTTGTTGCATTGCATCTAAAGAATGATTTGATATTCCACTTGAATTTATTCCTTGGTTCGAAGAGTAGTTTTGAGGGATTGAAGACATTTTAAATTATAAATTAAATATTTAGTTTGAAATAAAATATGAGATGTTATTTTTTAAAAATATTTTTTATTTTAATATTTTTTTTTAAGCATTGTTTTTAAAATAAATATACATAATTAAATCAGTTCTGATTTTTTATTTTTTTATAAATTATAATAGAAAACAAATGATTTAGAAATATATTATTTTTAGTTAAGTATTTTCATTGACTAAGATATTTAAATTTAATTGAAGCTATAAAAGTTGGTTTTAATCTAATTATATAAGATTA
>JAEEGK010012698.1_pt1 | contig 19104 bp, 6 predicted proteins | sample 8958771 | NCBI WGS metagenome assembly JAEEGK01 (sample SAMN16246547, study PRJNA631951) | gut metagenome | biome: gut microbiome; feature: rumen; material: SC-attached | host: Bos | place: Iran: Karaj | collected 2018-10
GTAAAATTCAAATTTGGTATAGAAAAATTGGTGAAGATATAAAAGATGAATGATAGAAAAATGAGTTTCTTAGATCACATTACTGATTTATCCGAATCATTAGTAAGGTTGGATGAGAGGATAGGTTTTAAAAGATTGTTCAGCTATCTCCTTATTATTCTACTCATCATTGGTCTATTCAATTTTAAAACTATTGTAAAAGAGACAATAGAGCTTTATAGTGAGGTTTCAGACCAGATTCACGATGAAAAAATGGTAAAAAGAGACGAAATCTTGGCCGACCTCAATGATATTCTAAAAGAGTATAGAGCTCATGTCGGTGCTGATAGAGTCCTTTATTTTGAATACCATAATTCTAAGGAAAATCTTGCAGGAATACCATTTAAGTACATTGACTTGGTTATGCAAGACAGAGCCTATTGGGCTTCTGCTTTTCCTATAGATATGTATAGGGACATAAATATTGGAGCCATTACTACTCTTTATGAGGATCTTAAGACAAGTATAGTAATATTCTGTGTTGATAATGAAGGAGATTCTATAAAGGGTAACGCATGGAAACAAATGCCTGTCGATGAGTTCCAGGGAAACTATCCAGGAGCTTACGACATATTTCAATCGGAAAGCCAAAAACAGCAAGTATATGTATCAATCCCAGGCCCTAAACAGCCTATAGGACTAATGATATTTGAGTGGCTTGATCCAGACGCTACGATAGATAGAGGAAGGGTAATAGAAGTAACCGCAGCTTTTGTGCCCAGAATCACCGGACTTATGTCCGTAACAACTAAATAAATTTAAATTAATTTTCAATTATGGCAAATTTTGATGAATTTGATGTTGTCGATCTCCCTGAGGTTGACGAAACTTTCGTTGAGAAGGTGAACAAGAATTCTGGTTGGAGAATTGGAACGGACATCGTCCCTAGTGTTTTCTACCAGGCTTACTTTGAAGACGGTGCTTGGAATGCTGATGATGAGTCAACATATCGTCTTTATCTTGAGGAACCTAGTGAGGTAAAGCCAGAGGTCGTTAAGGCAAAGGCTGCTGAAGAAGCTGCAGCTGAAGAACCCGCCGAGGGCCAGACTGCAGATCCAGATGCTCCTGCAGCTGATCCTGATGCACCCGCAGATCCAGATGCAGATGCACCTGCCGACGAGCCTGCAGCTGATGCAGAGGCTGAGGAAGAGGTTGATCGTGAACTTCCTCTTCTAAAGGCTAACAAGTATGGTTTCGCAAAGCCATATGAGGTTGTACGTCTTGAGATCACTCCTAGTGCTTCTCTTAAGGAAGAATATCCTTTCGCTATCGTTGTTATTGATGGTAAAGAATATGACCTTGGAATTCTTGACAATCCAATTAGATTCGTTATGAGCAAAGACCACAGAGTTGTCCTTGATTGGAAACACGGTGAGGTCTACGAGTCATTCAGAATTGTTGTTAATCGCTAAAAATTAAACCTTAGGGGTACTATATCTTACTTGGCATAGTAGGAATATAGTACCCCACCTTTTTAATAAATAAAATAAATATGGATACTATAACAAGAATAAAAATAACTAGATGCAGCAGTATTGAAGGGAGCAGAATCCTAGCTGTTGTGCACCTGAATTCTATTGATTTCTGGGAGAAGGGCATGCCTGTAATGGTTCCCTATAGAAAAAGTAATGGGAAGATTGATACTATAGTCGCAATTGGTCTTAAACAAGGAGGAACAGGCCCAGAATATTATAGTATCATATCTGAAGGAGGAAAACTTTATGTAGCAGGAGTTTATGAAGAGCTACCAGATGTTTCCTCTCTTATTCACAATATACCTTATGTCGCTAAAGTAGATGGTCAGTGGAGATTAGTCTATATCAGCGACGACAATACGACACGTATTATTGGTGACTTAGACCCTGATGATGTAATATATAACTTAGAGGATGGACACAACTACTTTTACAAGGATGGAAAAGTTGTTCGTGATGATGCAGTCGTTTCTCTCTTAGAGGACGAGTTTGATCTAGTACGAATGGGCTCACTAAATCTTGAAGTATCTGTTCAGGGTCAAGACACATACAAGAAAGGAACTTCAGCCAGACCAGTATTAAATATTGCTGTTTCTTCGGATACTGGAATGAATGTCCTACCTGATTGTGATATCACTATAAAGAAGGGTAGTGTTCCTGTCAGCGGATATGTAGCTGGCAATAGACTTGTAATAAGCGAAGAAATAAACTCAACAACTGAATATACTATTACTGCAAAATATACTATCGGAGACGCAACCGTTGAGGCTAGTAAGTCTGTTAAGATTTGGTTTGTAACTCCTGTAATTTATGGAAATCCTGAACAAGAAGCCCTATGGAATGGACAAGGACCTCTCGTTCTTTACTTTAATCTAGTCGATAATGTTTCTGTAGCTAAAGTGCCTATGGATTTATTTGAAAACTCTAGTACTGGTTTCCAACATATATATGATACTCATGGCCTCGACTATATTGAGGACTATAGAGTTTATCCTAGTGGAAATTACAGAGTCTACGAAAAAATTGATGCAGTAACAATCAATAATTTTAAACAAGCATTTACATTATAATGGCTCAAATAACATTAACAGTCAATCCTATTCCAGCTGATGCTGAGGTAAAAATAAATGGTACTATTGGTAATACTAGTTCTGTCGAGTCTGGCAGTGATGTTTCTATTCTAGTCTCTAAGAGCGGATATTCAACTCTAGAAATTATAAATAGATACACCGAGAGTAAGACTGTTGATGTTGAGCTACAAACCGGCGACGACTTAGAACCAACAATTACTATATTTCCTCCCTCTGGCTCTACATCCGTTATTGGTGGAACAAAAGGTACTTCAAAAACCGTGTCAACCGGATCATCAGTAAGCATAGAAGTTTCTAAGTATAACTATGTAACATATGAAGAAACTTTTATAGCCACTCATAATATAAAAAAGACTATATATCTTGAGGAAGGCCGTTGTTGGTTTACAGATAATACGGATAGAATAATATCAGGAGGCGAGCAAAAAATAAGGCCTGTCGTTGAAGTAAAAACAGACGCCTCTAGCATGGGATTCTGGATCGGAAATGTAGAATACGTCGACCAGCAAGACTCTAGTGACTCTTGGGTTCGTGGAACCGGAAAAACAGACGTAAAGAAAGTATATACCTATACTAGTGGTGCATGGGTTTCTGTGAATCTATCCGGTGCAACAAGAAGGGCTGTTCTTAAACTTAGTGCACAAACTGGAAGTCCGGTGTGGGATACTATAAATGTTATTCAAGAACCACTTTCTGTCTGTCTTGTTAAAGCAAAAATAGATACTTCTTATGAAGAATACAGTGGGAAGCTTTCTGTTCGTTGTGCCTCTCAATCTACTTCGTGGACAGTAAAGACTGATTGTTCCTGGATAACTCTATCAGGAACCATTGGAACTGGAGATATAACCAACGGCATTTCCTATACCATTGCTGCTAATACCACAGGAACTAAAAGAATTGGTGAAATTGCTATATATACAGGATCTACTAAAGTTTATGCAGTTCCTGTTACCCAAGAAGTAGATCCTTCTATAAAAGTGCCTAGTGTTGATAATAATGAGTTTTCTATAGATACCTATGAAGACACTGAAATAGTACTTAATATTTCAGACCCGAATGAGTTTGGCTGGAAATTAGATGGATACACTTGGTTTGACAGTTCTGGAAAAGCTAGATATGATTCTACCAGCTTCAAGGGAGTTCTTAATCCTAACGACTATCCCCTAGATTCTGTTTTTGTACAACAAGGAATCGATTTCGCCCATCCTGAATTTGGGACGAACCCCAGTACTACTCCTGTAGAAAGAACGACTGGTCTTACAATTACTGACCGAATGAGAGCTAGAACTGGTATAGGCGACGCTACTATTCGAGTTCTATTTAGTAGAAAAGCATTATCTAGAACTAATTCTATGTCCTTAATGGACTCTAATGGAGATTATCTAGATAAAATATACTTTATCCCCTCTGACGAAGTTGTGGCTCAGTGGGACGAAGAGTACGGAGACCATTCTGAACCTATCGAGCCTACGGGAGTCTATTTTAAAGCTACTGAAACAGTTTTAGACGTTGGTGGTGCTGGAACATATATTTATTCTTATATAACCCCAAGTGATGCCTCTGGAACTAAAACTAATTATTTTAAAGATGGTTCATTAGTAACTTGGAGCAAAGGAAGAATACTTGGAGTTAAGGCTGGACATTCATATATTTATGGAAAAGCAAAGAAGTCTGACGGAACATATACCCCGGAAAGCGCTTCTGGGAAACTTCAGGTTGTCATTTGGGATAAGAACAACCTATCTCAAGATTTTCAATTCGAAGATCATAAAACAATACGTCTTGATTATGGAGAGACAAGAAATGTAAAACTCCTAAGAAAACCAGATTCCAAGATTCATGCTTCAGACTTGTGGATTTGTCCTCCTAATGGTATATATTCAGCAGTTGCAACAGACTCTTCAGATGGATCTATAAATATTGCCGTAACTGCAAAAGCGAAGAAGGGATCTGCCTGGTTAATGGTGGTTTATGGATCAATAATTGATAGAGTGGCCATTGCTGTTGCCAGCCCTAGTGGAGGATGTAGATCTGGTGATGGTATATCCACAGAGGGTGATGGACAATGTTCAGTAGGAAATAGTGATCTCTGGAATCCTAATCACCCCGTAAAGCACCAATTTGAATATGACCCCAATGCTAAAGTGTCTCCCATCGGCTTAACGTTGATGGAGGGAGAAACCAAAATTATAAGAGGAAAAAGAGGCGGTTATGGTGGAACTATCTATAATATGGACAAGTACCATACTGTAATCCGCGGAAATGCTAGTTCTATTCAAATAGGTGACCTTACCCAAATAGATTCCGGAGAGAATGGTGATTGGAGATATGAGTTTGCAGTAGAAGCTATTAGCCCTGGAGTATCATATGTTGATATAGCATATAATGGAGACAATAAAGTTATGGCTACATATATGATTGTTGTTCAGGGTGAGGATAGTGCTCTACTTAAATCAATAAAACTATTTACAACCGATACTAACTGTATTCCTGGAAAATCATATAATCTAGGATTTACTTGTGTCCCTGGAAATTATAGCATTCGAGATTATAATACATCAACGGGCTTTTTCTCTGATCGTCCTGGGGTATCATTATCTCCTGAATATGATGATCCCTATGGATGTATAGAATCCTGCTCCGTTGTTACCAATCCTGATCGTGCAAAATCTGGAAACGCATACTATAGTCTTCAGGTTAAATTTAGAGAAGGATCATCTGGACGAGTTGGTCTTAGGCTTGTAATAAATGATAATGGAAATAGAAAGGTATCAGAGACTGCGGTCCTAAATATTAGTTCTAGTACAACATTAACTTCTGGAAATATAGTCTTTTCTCAGGGATCTCTTGAAGCTAATCTGGAGGATGGAGTCATAGACCTATCACGGTATGTTAGTTTCTCCGGAATGGCTGAATCTGACAGTAAGTATTATTGGCTGGAAGGTTCTGATTCATCCGGAATTATTAAGTTTTCTTCTGATGGCAAAACCGTTATTCCTATTGCTCCTGGAGAATCTAGACTCTACCTTAAGTATCACTATTCTGGTATGTCTGGAGATGTGCCCGAGGTTAAAAATTCAGGAAATTCTATTGTCTTGAATATAAAGGATAAGACAGCCGAATATGTAGAGAGCTTCAATATTCGTTTCAAAGTTAGAGAGGTAAGGATAGATAGAAGCGCTAAGATCTACTATAAGTGGGCTTCGCAGAGTCTTACTGGGTCAGAGACTACAGACTTTTCTGAACAGCTTTATGCAAAATATGGAGTATGGACTGTTAAGGGTCTTGTTCTTCATGATGATCCATATGGTGTCTTTGACAATCAGAAACTGGTGGTTCGATATGAAAATGAAGCTGGACAAAATCTAACCAATGAAAATGTGCCAGGATATGATGTTGCTTATCAGTGGGCAGAAGGAACTGTTTATCTTGCAGCCTACTATAGTACTACTAAGACTACTGCTTCAGCTTGTCTTGATAGAATTCCTTTTACTATGGAAACCAAAGACCCTAATTTCATACCAATTCGAAATCTTCTTATTGCGTGTAGAATACCTGATGCAACTTTATCTAAATGGTCAGATTTTAGTCAATGGTATCCTGCAACTAAGTTCTTTACTGTATATCCAAAAGATGCTATTATAAGTAGTAGTGGCTTTGCTTGGAATAATAGTGGAATAGAGGGTGATGGTTGTAGAAGTGAGGTAGTCCATGTCCAAAAATATAATGACTCTGGTAAGACGTTTGACGAAAAATATAGAGTTCGTTTAGCAGGATTCGGTGGTATAATGATTCCTAGATCGTGGAGAAGAGGTGGATATGCAAACACTGGATACGATGGAGGTATGATTATATGCTGGCCAGATGGAACAGCAAAAGGAAACTATAGACCAAATACAGTATCCATAACTACACCAAAAAATACTATCAGACGTGGAGAGTATACTTTTGTCCACGCTACACCAGACCCAGATATCGATTTTGCTATGAGAGAGGAGATGGAGTGGCACTATATTGTCGACGGAAAAATATGTAAAACCAAAGCTGATGTAAATAAACTAGGAACTTTTGAGATTATATGTGAAAACAGAAGAGGTGTTATCATTCGTGGTGGCTCTGTTACGGGGAGTCATACAATAAAGGTTTGGATGAATCTAGATGTTCCAAAACCAGATCCTTCCGTAACTATTAACTTAATCTCCGAAGCCTTCAATCCGCCTTCTGGAACGTTAGAGTTGATTATACGAAAAGACACAAACGGAAAAGTAATCGATGGTCAGAGAGCATATATTAACGGCGGTGTTGTTGAAGGATGGGGTTGTGATAATTGGCTCCTATCTTCAATCTCACAGGACGGACTTATTCGGACTTTTACGGCCGGAAATGTAACCTATTATGCTGTAACGACCGACGGAAGACTGGCAATGGCAACTGGTCAGACTAAGGATACTGCCACAGGATGGGAACCAATTGATCCTCATTCTCTTCTGCCAGTAAATCCGGTCGACGATACACCAAGAGAAGCAACGGCCGGAGGTGATAGCGGAGTTCAACTTGGATTCGAAGATAAAGCTCCCATAGTCTTTAACTCTTCTACGGATGAACCAGTCAGAAGAAAGGTACGGAAGGGAGGAACTACATTCAGCCTTAGTAGTATTTCTTGTGCAGTCGAGAAGCCTGGTATAGTATCTGCCACGTGCGTTATCTATGAAGGATCTCTGAGTGTACAGGTGACTCCGCTGAAGAAAGGAACAACTAAGGTATATGTCTTTTATGGAGGAACGGCTGACTATGTTAATGTTGAAGTTCTAGAGGGAGAAGATTATGTCCCAAGTATTTCATATAAAGATACCACCGGAGTTTCTCTCAATGCTTTCGAATATAAAGAGGTTGAATTTAAGGCTATCAGTCAGGGAATCTACGATGGAGTCTTATATAGTTCCGACAACAGTAAGATTGTGGTTGATAAAGGAAACTATGATCCTCTCACTGGGGTTGGAACATTCCTGGTAACTCTGAAGGATAAAGTTTCTGGCAAGGTAACTCTTCAATATAATACCGAGCGTCTAGAATTCCAGATAGTGAATAGATATAACCTAGCATTCGAAAACGTCTCTAACTTCATTCTAGGAGTTGGAGCTACCAGATATATAAAGATATATCCCCTAGATGACTTAATTCAAGATACTGAAGTCTTTGTTTCTAGTCAGAATGGAAACGTAGAAGTAGGTTCAGTGACGGAATCTAGAGACTCTGTCGGGAAGAGAGTTTTCGTTGTTCCAGTTACATATAAATCGCCCGGTCCTGATATCCTAATTGCATCTAGAAAGGGAGACCTTGATATATACTTAGAATTTGACTGTGAAGCTAAGTCCATTCCAGCAAGTTCTATTAATTTTAATACAGATTCAATTAATTTAAATATTTAATATGGCTACGGATAATACACTCCAGTCGATAGAATTGATCCTTCCGAGCTTTTCGTCAGCTGGAGGTGAAGATTTAGGAAGAGAAACTAGATGCTTCTCTGGTGCTCCGTATCTCCTCAGATATAAACTAACGCCAGAAGATTATCTACTGTGCGGAAGAGATGATATAAGAGTCTATGTAGATGTTACAGAAGGTCTGGAGCTCATAGACTCTTGTACCTTATATAGTTCTGGAGTAGACAATAGGGTAACGCCAGAAGTTGTATTCAAAAATGACGTTACTGGAACTGTCAAACTGAAAATGTGTGTAGAAGACCTAGAGTCTGGAAATATCATAAGTTCAAATATTCTAGAACTAAATGTTCAACCGGAACACGGTACTATTAGTGATGATGATGTATTTTGGGATCGATACAATAGTGTTGGCCCTCTCGTAAATACAGATCCTATATTTTTAAGAGCGGGAGAGACTTTCGACTGTATTAGTCGGATATCTCTTAGTAAACATAGTAGGTATCCAAATCTTCATCGAGGAATTTCTAGATATTTCTATGTAGTTCCTATCTCTTACACTCCTAAGGAAGGAGATTGGAAACCAGAAGGATACACTTCTGGAACCATAAACAGTGCTTCTTTTATCGGAACCAAGACGGACGGAACAACACTGGTGGCCAAGGCAGCCGGTTGTGGAAAGGTAGACATTCGATACCTAGTACAGACATCAAGCGGTAGCTATACCACCGGTCGAGAGACTATTCCATTTACTGTTATTGATGATGCAGAGGCTCTTGGCAGCACTATGAACCTTAGATTTAAAGTTCCAAGTGTAGAGGTCGATAGAAGTACTAGAATATTCCCCAGTATGAGTGATATTTCCAATCCGTCGGCTAGATTTCCTGATATTGAAAGACCTGGTGAAGATGGTTATTTAAATAAGTGGGTATATCTTAATGAAGTCTATGATTTTCATCCTACCAAGTGGTCAGACTTCGTTGAATACGATGATCCAGATGGAAAAATAGATCTATCTCGTCTACAAGTTCGCTTGGAGAATGATGAGGGTCAACCTATGTTATTCTTCACGTATGATGAAAATAGCCTTGCCTCTGGATGGAATGCCGGTTCTTGCTGGCTCGTAGCTAGATATGGAAAACTTACTGAAACACGAGAACAGACAGAAGTTAAGATACCTTATAGAAACATAACCTCTGACCCCTCCTATATTCCAATCCGAGCCGTGAACACTGGATTTGGTACGGCTCATGCAGATGAGATGGATTTCTCTGTGTGGTATCCGGGAAGTAAGGTGATTAAAGTTTCTCCATCGGATGCTACTATTAATGTAAGCCAATTCTCGATGTCTAGTAGGGTGGGGGATCTTTTATTTATAGAAAAAATAGGAACTACCGGAACAATAGACGACCAATATAGGGTTAGAATCGCTGGTATCGGAACCGCTAATTTAAGTGGTTTTTGTTCATACTCTGACCCACTAGTGTATCATTCTAGTGGTGCTATATTCACTATTGGTCTTCCAGCATGGGACGGATATAGGTATAGAGCGGATTATATTCCAGACTCTAGAACCTTTATTCCTAGTAAATCGGAGATAAAGAAAGGAGAGTATGTTTTTGTAGAACTTAAAAATACCCCCGACGAAGAATATTCTCTAAATTCAACTGGTACTATATATAATTATATTAGATACAGAGTAAACTCTGAAGAAGAGCCAGGAAACGCAAACCACCTGAAAGAGTCGGGGGTAGCTGAGGTTATCTGTGCCTCCAGACGTGGTGTTATTCTTCGTGGAGGAAATACAGCCGGAACTGTAGAAGTATGTTTCGGAGGAATTGCTGACGGAAAAAACAACTCTGCTGTAGGAACAATAACTGTCCTAAGCAGTACATATAGCACCCCATCAGGTACACTGACAATCAATGCACAAAAGAATTCTAATGGATCTGTAAAGAGCGACCAGACATTGACCCTAAGTGGTGGTACCATCGCTGGTTGGAATATAGAAAGCTCTTCTTGGAGATATGCATCTATCACCAAGGCTGGATTCTTAAAGACATATTCTACAGGAAATATTACTATCTATGCTGTAACGACCGACGGAAGACTGGCTAGTGCTGATTTTGCAACGGTTTCTTCTGAAGGAACTACGCCTATCGAACCAGAACCAGAAATACCAGTAGATACAACACTAAAGGAGGCTCAGGATATTACTGATGATATAGTTCTAGAGTTTTCCAATAGATCAGACATTGTTTTTGAATCTCCAGAATCAGACCCTATTAGTAGAGATATTAATAAGATAAGCCATAACTTTGACATTAGAGATGTCGTATGTATTTCTGAAAATCCCGGTGTAGCTACTATCCAAGCTTACTACAATATGAGCAACGGAGATATGAATGCAGTTATAACGCCGGTGGGAAAAGGAAGTACCATGGTTAAGATTCTTTGTGGTGCAGAATCAGATTCTATAAACGTTTCTGTCTTGGAGGGAACTACCACAGCAATTCCACATCTTACTTACAAAGGTATGACTGGAGCCTCATTAAATATCTATGAATACACAGAAATTTCTTATGGATGTGATTCTTTTGATGTATATGAGAACTTAAGTGTTACTGGAAATAAAGAAGGAATAGAGGTCCAAGGCCAGGGATATACGGTTAGTGAGAAGACGGCTCGTTTTACTGTGGCTTTGACAGATCATGTTTCCGGATATGTATATGTAACATATGGTTCTGAAAAGCTTACCTTTAGTATAGCTAATCGATTTAATCTTAAGTTCGAAGATGTAAACAACTTCTCTCTTGGAGTTGGAGCTTCTAGAGACATCAAGATTTATCCTCTTGATGATACAGTTAAAGCTTCAGAAGTTCAAGTATTCTCAGAGAATAATAACGTTACCATCTCTAGTGTTACTAATGGAGGAGTAGAGCCGGAAACAGGAAAAAGGTTCTTCTTAGTAACAGTAACTTATCGTAGAAGTGGTAATGATATGCTTATAGCTAAGCGAAAGGGAGATGATGATATTTATCTAGATTTTAGCTGTGAGGCCAAGTCGATTCCAGCTCAATCTATAAGCTTTAATCAAAACTCTATTATAATAAATAAATAAAATATGGCTTTAACAATAGATAATACAAACCTTGTAATTAACACTGAACCTGAATATGCAGATCAGATAGTGACTTTGACTTCATCTGATGAATCTGTTGTTGAGCCAGTTCTAGTATCAACTTCAGATTCCGGTGTAAATACATGGACCCTAGTACCTCACGGGGTAGGAACAGCTACTATTACTGCAACTACCCCAGGAGGGGCTACTTCAAGTGTCGAGGTAACCGTTACTGATGACGAAAGCGGAGACGATAGTGGTGGAAGTTCTGGATCAACAAGAATTCCTGTAGAAAGAATTTATTTCCATGCAAAGAACTCTCTTAGCAATGAAATTGATTCTCTAAGCCTATCTCTTAATAAGTCTGGACAAACTGAGATGAGTCCATATGTTACTGTTGAGCCAGAGGATGCTACAGACAGAGGTTGGAGACTTGTTTCCTCTAACTCAAATATTCTTAGCGTCTCAGGTACTTCAGTTTCTACAGTAGCTTCTGGTACTTGCTCTCTTACAGCCTTAACTGATAGTGATGGATGTTCAGATACTATATCTGTTACCGTATCTTCTGAGAGAGCAAACTCAGTATCTTTCTCTAATGAATCGCTGAGTTTAGCCGTCGGATCTACCAAAGACTTATCCAATTACTTAATATTTAATCCTGAACTTTCTATCTACGACGGATATACCTTATCTTCTTCACAGACGGGGATTGCGAGAATAACAGGAAGTTCAGTAAAAGGAATAGCTCCCGGCGAAAGTACTATTTCAGTTACAACAAATTCTGGAAAGTCCGCATCTCTAACTGTGATAGTGACTGGAGACTCCGGAAGTACTACGCCAGACGATATACCAACCGGATTCTATATTTCCTGTTCTAAGACAAGAATTGCAGCTGGGGATGAAGCTACTGTATGGGTTAGCGAGGTCGAGCCAGACGGAATTGATCTTGTAGCTTCTGGTGAATTGCAATTAACTATTCAGAACTCTAGATGTTATATCTCTAATGGTCCAGATGAAGAGGGCGTGTTTACTATAAGAGCTATCAATGATCCTGGAAATGAAATAATTCGAATGAAGTGGAGAAATAGTACCTCTGGATGGGTTTATTCCAATTCTATTAATCTTACTATATCTGAATCAGAATCAGGTGGAGGCAATGAAGGGGTTTCTCAGAATACCTTATCTTCTGTTTCTATTTCTATGGATTCCATTGGTAGAATTCCTGGAGATACTATTCAAGCAAGCGCTGTTCTCAGCCCTAGCTCATACTCTCCAGCATCTATTATATGGACTTCTAGCAATCCTTCGATTGCATCAGTATCTAATACAGGACTTATCAACTGTCTTGCAGAAGGAACTGTATCTATATCAGTGAATGTAGATGGAGTTATAGGAACTAGGTCTTTCGTAATTGGAAATGATAATGGTTCTGAGACTAATCCTTCTGACTGGGCCGAAGACGATAATGAAACTCCTATTCCAGGTACCAATGTTGCTTCTCCTATTGTTCCTTTCACTACTGCCGACCGATTCCCTACCCATTATGCAAAATATGGCAAAGGCGGTTATCGTAGTGTATCTAATATCTCTGAAAGAAATGCAATTCCACAAGAGAGAAGAGAAGAAGGAATGTTGGCTTGGGTTATTTCTGAATCTAAACTATATCAGCTCAAGAATGGATATTGGGTAGAAGCAAAATTTGGTGGAGGTACAGAAATTATTGATGGTGGCGGATGTAACTGTGAAGGCCTTGAAGAAAGAGTTGCTTATCTAGAATCAATTCTCTTAGCACAACAACAGGCTGACCTTAAGAGACAGCTTGACAATAATCCGTATATTCTTAGTATTTCCGGACTTCAGCCGAGTGGAAGTAAATATGAGGTTGGAACAAATGTTGGAGCTCTTAGCTTTAACTATGCTCTTTCTGGTCCATCGCCTATTCCTTCAATGCAGTCTGCTATAATCAATGGTGCTACCTTTGCGCCACCTAGTGGATCATATTCTGGAGGTACGATTAATTCATCAAGTGCAGGAAACAAAGAGCTTTATAATATTAGTGTTACATACTTTGATACTAGATATGCTCAGCTTGATGAATATAAAGACGCTGGTGGTAAAACAAGAACAGCAACATCATCAAAAAATATTATGTTTGGTTATAAAATATATTGTGGAAAGACAACACTTAGTCCAGACAACTTTACCTGGTCTAATCTAAGTTCTTCCGTTGTCAAAACATCTGATATTGTAACTGGTCTTCCTGCAAAATCAAGTCCTCTTACCTTTAGCTACACAGTTAGAGATGGTAGAGCTTGGGTTGCATATCCGAAATCTTGGGGTCAGACTGTTGATATTCGAGATTCTAAGGGCGATTCTTATGCGGTCAACTTTAGTTTCAAGGAGATAACAGTCCCAGTGGCAGGAAATAACGTACAATATTATGTATATTACTTGACAGGTATTTCAAGTGTAACCGATTTTGAATTTAACTTTTCTAAAAAATAACAAATTATGCCGCAATTAGCTGCAAGTTACGTATTTAATTCACCTGATCCTAACTTTACTAGAGATCAGGTGCAAACCCTAGAAGAACTATATACCTATGGTGGCTGGAATGAAGGCGACTCTAGATATCCTAACGAATCAAGTCTTACTAAGATTGATCTCGGTCACGTTACTTTTGTTGTTGAAACCAATAAACACTACACCTATATAAAAATAAATGAGCTTGACGGAGAAAACAACATAATAGGATATCACTATGGTTGGGTTGAGTTTAATGCTATAGGTGCAGAATCTAGTGGGCAAGGCGGACAAGGAGGAGGAGGCGGAGAATTAAGTGTTTATGCTTATTTTAAAAGCCTAGTCTTCAAGCGTGGCCCCGTTAGTCCTGCACCAGCCACACCAGAGGGAGGAGACTTTTCTCATCCGGTTCCTGAGGGTTGGAGCGATGGTGTTCCTGCTGTTACTGTAACTGGCGAAGAAGCTATTTGGATGTCCACCAGAGTTTTCTCTTCTGGTGGAGAACAGGATGCTTCTCAACAAAGTGAATGGACCGCCCCAACGCTTATTGCCGATACCGAGTGGAAAGACTTTGAATTTTCTGAGCTTGAAACTTTAGATCCTGAACATGCTGATCCTAATAAGCAGTATCCTTCTGATGTAGCTACTAATGGCTGGTCCAATACTGCTACAGAAGATACTATATGGATGGCAATGAGAGATGTTGAGGCTGGAGCATACAAGCAGGGAAGTCGTTGGGAAATTGTTAAGATTAAAGGTGAAGATGGTGAGCAGGCTTTTAAAATTAAAATTCTAGGCAAGCTTACTAATATTGATGATCTTGAGGCTGTTCCGAACCCACAATATCTCGACGCTTATATAATTGGCAACAATGTCTACGTCTATGATGGAGATTCTTGGGAAGATAGTGGACCATTCAGAGGAGAGTACGATAGCTCTAAGGACTGGGCATATCTTCACGTAAAATATTCAGACGACGGAGGACAAAGCTTTACTGCTTTTGGTGGCGAAGTTCCCGGAAAATGGGTAGGAACATATTGTGATTATCTTATTCAGGATTCTAATAATGTTCTAGATTATTTCTGGAAGGCCGTAGGTGGTGGAGATGGCTTTGGTTATGAATATATTTATAGATTAACCATTGACGACGAGGCTCCCGATGTTCCTGATGATCATACCAATTCTAATGGAGATGATTGGCAGTCTTTCGACTTCGTTCCTAACAACTGGTCTGATGATCCCGGCCGAATCGATAGTACTTGGAGATGGTGTTGGGTCTGTCATCGTGTTTGTATAAATGGTAGTTGGGGTGAATTTAAGGGAGCTCATGGAAAAACTGCTGCTGAGGGCGGTAAAGCTGCTCTCTACGCTCACTATGGCGCTGATGCTGTAGCTAGTAGTGCTAGTAGAAACTTTATGATATTTACCTGGACAGCACTAAATTCATCTCTAGAAAATCCTGCTCCATACGTTCCGATCAAGCCCGAGGACAATGTTGCCAAGTGGAATGTTCTTGATAATACCCTTGATCTTAATGAAGGTCAGACTTGGGCATGGGAAAATGAAGGTCAGACTGGTGTTTGGAATGTAAATCCTGGAAATGCTCAGGGCAAATTCTTATGGATGTCAACTGCCTCCTTTAGTGAAGCTCTTGAGGGACAAATCGTAGGTCATTGGTCTGATCCAGTTCGCTTGACTGGTGATGATGGTAGAAATGGTACAGACGGAGTTGATACTGCTTTCGGATATCGCTTATGTGATAATATGGAAGAGTTCGCTGCCCTAACTGCTCCCACACTAAGTGATCCATACGATGAAGATTCTTTTGCTGACTCTAGATGGAAAGATCACCCGACGGGAATTAGTCCTGCTCATCCAATTGAAGCGGCAGCTGTTGGAATTTTCAATAAAGAAACTCTAACTTGGTCTTATGGGTCTCCTTTCATCTGGGCAAGATGGGGAGAAGATGGCATCGATGGTGATGGTGTTGAATATCTATTCTATCTTGCCACTGAAGAAGATGTCGTTAAATCTGACATCTTAGATGAAGGAGATAATAAAATAGGCGAAAACATCGACCTTGAGAATCTTAACTGGCTTCCAACAACTGAGGCTCAACTTTCTGAATTCCTTGGTGGCGACGAGGAGAAGATCGACTCTTTCTATCATGACCACTACAACGAGTGGCTACCAGAGGGAACGGGTTGGACTGATGATCCTTCGGATGTCGGTCCTTTCCAGCCATACGAATTTGTATCTATTAGAAGATTCCAATATGACGAAGTAGCTAAGGAAGGAAAGTGGGGTCTATGGTCTGAACCTGCACTGTGGGCTAAGTATTCCAAAGATGGTAAGCCTGGCCGGAGTGTATTTACTTCAATGGCTTTCACAAGAACAACTATAGACCTATCTGGAACAAAACCTAAAGGCGGAACCGTTGAACAGCCTATACCTACATCTACTTGGAGCTCTAGTTCTGAAAGTGCAACTGAGGTAGAAGGAATAACCTGGTATGATACCGTTCCTTCAGACTCTAATGCTCCTGTCTGGATGACCTCAAGAATCTTTGATGATTCTTTGACAGGTGAGGGAACAGGGTGGAAGAGCCCCACTAAACTTCAGGATACACCAGAATTTCAGGTTGAATATACAGATGAAGAAGTTTGGGATACTACCGCACTTCCAAGTCTGAATGATTATATAGATTTTGCTAATTTCCCTTACGAAGGAATTAATGAGAGCCTATGGAGACAAGATGCACTAGATGCTACTGGTGCTCATTGGGGTGATATAGGTGATCCAGATGATCCAAACTCTACTGACATTGTCGATCCTTGGTGGATGATAACTGCCAGAAGAGATCATAATGGAGTTTGGTCTAAGTGGGCTATTCATAAAATCAAAGGTGAAAAGGGTCAACCGGGTACTTCTATATCCGTTAAGGGTTCTCTCGATAGCTATATAGACCTTGGAGACCTTTCTGGCGATCCTGCTGGTCAAGTTGATCATTCTACGATTTCTTTAGGCGACTGTTATGTAATTAATGGTCTCCTATGGATCTATGATGATAACTCTACAAAGACTAGCCCATATAGCACTGATTATGTAACTGATCCTACTGGAATTGGACAGATACAGGGAGATAAATATGCTGGATTCTCTTGTCAAGGTCAATTTAAGGGCGATCCTGGTTCTAATTCTTGGATACATGTAAGATTTGCAAATAAAGCAGATGATCAGAGTACAGCAATAACCGATGAAACTAGATGGTATAGATATTTCTATAACAGTGAGGTCTTTATTGAATTCACTGGAAATAGCCATAGCGGAATTGTTCCCGGTAAGTATGCTGGTATTGCTATAACCCATGATGTTAATATCGCACCAACCTCTATTCTTGATTATGAATGGACAGAATGGAGAGGTGATGATATCTATGGAACTGAGCAAATCTTTACATTAGCAGGAGAGAGACCAGAAACTCCTACTAGACCTTCAAATGTTACGGAAGCTGACTGGTTTACTTTTGACTATGTTCCTATAGTTCCTATTTCTGGCACAGATCCAGTTGAATATCAGGTATGGTCAGACACACCACTAGAAGCTATACCAGACGCACACTGCTGGGTATCTACAAGACGACTAAGTGATCCTGAAGACAATGGATGGAAAACTCCTGTCATCTATTCAAGATATGCCCACGACGGTAATGATGGTATAGACGGAACAGTTAATGAGTTTGCATATCATCTTGGTGATAGAAACGACGCACCAGAAGTCAATCGTTCTAAGGCAAAACAGTACGCAATTGAAAATGGACGACCTGAAAGTATTATTAATGATGTAGCAGGCCAGGAAGGAGTTTCTAGTGCTGCTGCTTGGTGGGGCTCCGATGCTTCAAGAGACTACTGCCCTGCTGATTTTGACAATGGATATTGGACAGATAATCCTCAGGGTGTAGCTGATGAAGATGGACAGAGAGTTGAATACTATATCTACCGTACTCGTGAGTATGATGACGAGCATAATCAGTATGTTTGGTCAGATTGGTCACCAGTAAAGGCTTGGTCACGCTGGGGTCAGAAAGGACATGGTGGTGATGGCGTTGAATATATTTTCACCCTAACCAAGATCTTTAAGACCCCTTCTAATCCAACTCCATATACTGAGGTTTCCGGAGAAACTGTCATAGATACTGAGGCTGTTGATGGAGATAACCATTCCTGGTTCGACTATGACTATGCTCCAACTATTCCTGTTGCAGCTGATTACGACCCAGAAGACTCAGAGTTTACAGAACATCAGTGGTATGATGATCCACAGGAGATTAATTCAACTTGGCGTTATCAGTGGGTTTCTATGCGTAGATCTCACTCTGATTCTGAAGGAAATGCACAGTGGTCTGAATTCTCTAATCCAGTTGAATGGAATAGATACACTGAAGACGGTAAGGACGGTAGAACTGAGGAATTCATCTACTTCTTAAGTAAATACGATTCTAACGATCAGCCTATTGTTCCTACTGTTGACGACTCTCGTGCTTATAAGCTGGTTGATGGATCTCCTGACATTAAGACCTCTAACTTCGACTGGCAAGACTTAGAAGACTATGTTCCTGGTCTTGGTAATCCTGAAGCTTGGGTCGGAAGATTTGATCCAACACAATATAATAATATTTGGTGGAGCGACAATCCTCTTGCCATATCCGAAGAGTGGCCTATAGAATACATGTCTAGTAGGTTCAAGAAAGACGGTACCTGGTCATCTTGGAGCACTCCTGTTCCTTGGTCAACTTGGGGTAAGACTGGTCATGACGGTGATGGAGTTGAATATATCTTCGTCAGAACTGCTAATAAAGAAGTTGTTCCTGTCTTGACTAACGAAACAGGCGCTTTCACAGATAACAATAGTAAGAGCTGGACAGATGATGATTTCGTCCCTAGAACTTCTATTCCAGGCACAGATCCCGTCGAATATTTAGACTGGACTGATAATCCTCAAGGCACAACTAAGGACCTTCGTGTTGAGTGGGTATCAATCCGTAAAACATATGAAGGCGTCTGGGCACCTGAAGGAGACAGAAAATGCTGGTCTGACCCTAAGATATGGAATGAATATGATGACTCGCTCCTAGAGGAAAGAGTCTATCATTACGGCGGAAAGACCGATGATCCCGTTCTTAATCAGGTTCGAAACTATAGAGGACAGATCACCAATAGCAGTGGTGAAACTCTACAGCAACTAGATGGCTTTATTCCTTCTGACGTTCCTCCTGAGGCCTCTACTGGCTATTATAATGGAGAAGGGGACTTCGATCCTAATGGTTGGAGTCCACTACCTAAGGGTATTACGCCGGAAAATAGATACGAGTATGAAGCAATCAGAAAGAAGGATCCAGAAACTGGTATTTGGGG
>JAEEGK010012699.1_pt1 | contig 19103 bp, 15 predicted proteins | sample 8958771 | NCBI WGS metagenome assembly JAEEGK01 (sample SAMN16246547, study PRJNA631951) | gut metagenome | biome: gut microbiome; feature: rumen; material: SC-attached | host: Bos | place: Iran: Karaj | collected 2018-10
CTATCGGCGTCGGCCATAAGGAGATTGTCATGGGCGAAAGCCCGGAGGCCAGCGAGGACGAGCGGTATATGTGCGCCTACTGCACCACGAATGAAATCTTCGCTCAGTACAGCGGCGTCATGGTGAGCGGCGACTATACCGAGATCCTGGAGCTGTTTCAGGAGCGCATCCGAGAGGAAACCGAGAAACTCCGGGAAGAGCTTGCCCAGCCGGTGCGCGAGGGCATCGACGACAAGCCGGTGACAAATGAGGGGTTTGTTCCCATCACCTACGATGATGACATCAAGGGAAAGGTCATCGTGATCCGTGCGGATGTGCTGAAAAAAGAATACCGTCGGGCCACGAGGCAGTACCAGCTTTGCAACGGTGGCTTCGGAGCTTCGCCTCATAGCCGCGGCTCCGCCTGCTTCTGCACCAACATCTACAACGGCAAAGAGAGCCGTTTCGAGCGTCAGGATGTGCTCGGCATCGTAAACGAAGCGCAGATGCCGGATTGGGTGCGTGAGAAACTGGAATCCTTGAACCATCAGAGAGACCGAAAAGAAAGAGAGGCGAGATAACATGGACTTGTCTGTTCAGATCATGACCCAGGAGGAACGGAAATACACCTACACGCAGAGCCAGCAGATCATCAGTCAGACCGGCTGCATCGGCCATCTTCGCGCCGATTTCGGCAGCGGTGAGGAGTTCTATTCCTCATGGGACGACCATCGCGGCGACCTGAAAACGCCGGAGTTCAAACGTGATCTGGATCAGGTCATCAACGCGCTGCGCTTCGGCCCCATGTATGTGGACAAGCACAACCGTATCCTTCAGGACGGGGATATACTCCGCTTTGACGACGGATCGCTGGAACAGATCTGGACGCTGGAAACGGGCGTCAAAGGTTACAGCATCACCAATCCGGACTATCTGAAAAACCATCCGGATGCTGAGGAAAAGTACACGGCTCTGATTGCGTCCCCGATGCTGAACGGGCTCCGCAAACTGCATGAAGCAGAAATCGAAGGGCTGGAACACCCGGAGAACCGAGAGAATCGAGCCCTTGTAGGTGCAATTCTGGAGAGCCAGGATACCCTTCGCAAGTTCTGTTATAGCTCCACGGGGGCCAGCTTCGGCAACGACCAGGAATGGGGCCTCCGGGTGAACACGCCGGACTATGCCTATCTTATGCGGCTCAATCCGAACAAAGGCGTCTACGGCCTCTATTGCTACTGCTACCGGCGCGACTGGCTGGAGCAGCACATGGAGGACGCCCGGCGTGGCATCCGCTTCATCAATCCGCACTACCAGGAACTGTTCCGAATCCCGGACGGGGATCAGGTTCGCATCATCAAGCCGGATGGCGAGAAACTGGACCGGACGGCTCGGTATATCGACGATTACCACGTTGAGATCGGCGGCGGTTTTGGCAGCAACCTTTACCACATCTGCGAGTTCGCCGAACGCATGGAGCATCTCGGAAATGAGGTGATCCCTCTGCGGTCCTCTCTTCCTGAGAAGTGCTTTGTTTATGTGGAATCCACCGACGAGATCGGAATCGTGGAACGCGGCGAGAAGGGTTACTGGCCTGCCGGAGTGGTGCCCGAAAAAGGCGTGTCCAAACGTCAGGGCGTGGATTACCTGAACGATGCACAGGGCGTCACGAAGGCTCAGGCCACCGCCATGAAAGCCGGTTCCCTCTGCGGCTGGGCGACCAAGGCTGCTGACCCTGCTAACTACAATGAGCAGGGAGAGCTTCAGAAACAGAAACGTAGGGATCGGGGTGACGCCAGATGACGGATGGAGATCATCTCATCTGGAGCAACTATGACCTCGACTATGAGGATTGGCGGGACGACTTGGAAGCCGAATACCCGGAGCTTTCAGAAGACGAACGCTACTATAAGATGCTGGAGATCAACCGGGACTATCTGGACGATGAGCGAATGAACCTCAATATCCAGCTCTCACAGCCCATTCTGGTGATAGCCGACCTCGGCCTCTGGACCGGGCGGCACAGCGGATATAGGGAAATCCTCAGCGGCAATATCCGCGACTGCCTGTATTCTGAGTACGACTATACGACATGGTATGTGGACAAGGACGGCGACTTCCGCTGTGATGATGTCCACCACGACGGAACGAACCATTATCTGTACCGTGTGTTCAGGGACAGCGCCACTGTTGAACAGCGTGAAGACCTCCTGGACAAAATCTACCGTGGTATTGCCACTCAGATGGATATTGATCGCGTGACCCGCCGCCTCGGAGATGAAATTGGCAAGGTTTACGGGTGGGAGTTTCCCCGACGCTGTACCACAGAACGACAGGAAGTGAGGTAACTATGGATAAACGGACTGCAATCTGCAACTATCTGAAAAAGTATCACACCGGAAAGGAAAAAGCCGTTTTCAGCCGTGAGCTGGAACGGCTTTTTTCTATGGATGGAAGAACGCTGCGCAGGAAGATCAGTTCTTTGCGACAGGATGGGCATCCCATCTGCAGCGACGAGACCGGCTATTACTATGCCGAGAGCCAGAAAGAAATCAACGCCACGATCTGCCGCCTCAATACGCTGGTGACGAAGATTTCAAATGCAAGAACGGGTATGCTTTATGCCTCTGTTCTGAGCGATGAGCCGGTTTCGGTGAGCATCCGTATCAGTTTGAAATAAGGAGGGCTGACCCATGCCGAGCAAATATCAAATCGTTTCCGAACTGGCGGCAAGGACGGCGCAAGAGATCGGCTCCAACGCCGGGCGGTATATGGACTTTCTGACCACCGCCGCGAACAACTACAAGTACACCTTCAAAGAGCAACTCCTGATCCATGCCCAACGGCCTAACGCCACGGCTTGCGCGGAAATCGACACTTGGAATCGGCTCGGCAGATGGGTCAACAAGGGCACGAAGGGTATCGCCCTGCTGGTGGACAATCAGGATGCGAAGTACAAACTTCGCTATGTGTTCGATGTATCGGATACCAATTCCCGCGCCGGCTATGTTGTTTCCGTCTGGAGAATGGAACAGCGAGACCAAGGTGCCGTCGTGGAGGACCTCTCCAACACCTTCGGAGCGTTGGAACTGGACAGGAGCTTTGCTGAGAGCCTGACGCGCAGCGCCCGCATGGTGGTGGAAGACAACCTCGCAGACTACCTCAGCGATCTGAACCAGGTCAAAGAGGGCAGCTTTCTCGAAGAGCTGGATGATCTGAACACGGAGGTGTGGCTACGTGAGACCATGGCCGCTGGCGTTGGCTTTATGCTGCTGACCCGCTGCGGCATTGACGCGAGAGACTACTTCTTCCCCGATGACTTCAGGAATCTCTACGATTTCAACACGCCGGAGGTCATTTCCATCCTCGGCGCGGGCACCAGCGATGTCGCGGAGATGGTGCTCCGGGAGATCGAGGGCACTGTCAAAGCTCTGCGAAGAGAAGAAAAAAACCAAATTCGCACATTTGCAAATCAAGACCGGGAACAGGATAATGTGCGTGATACCACCGAAAGGAGCGATGAACATGGAACTGACCTATCGACAGGAGGGCGACTATCTGCTGCCCAACATCGAAGTGCCCGAGAGCCCGAAAATCGGGAAGTATGGGATGCTTCGGCGAGACTTCCTGCGGAAGCACCACGACGGGATCTATACTGGGATGCTTCTGCGCGGAACCCTCAACCGGCACCTGGAGGAGACCGACCGGCAGGCGACCGAGATGGTGGAGAATCTCACGAGCCGGATGGCACGGCAGGAAGGCGTGGACGAGCGCCTGAAAGCCTCGCAGCAGATGCTGTGGGTGCAGCGGATGAACAACATCCGGCAGAGAGCCGAGGAGATCGTGCTGAACGACCTGATTTACGCCTGAGTGATGAGCCCGCGGAGGAATCCGCAGAAGAAGTGGCGGTCCTCCAGCCCAGCGGACACGACTTCAACGCGCCGAGCGACATCCCATATTTCCATTACAGTTCTGAAAAACAGGAGCTTCTCCGCATCAGTGATGCCCTGAAAGACCATAGAGTGACGATTGCCGCGTACTTTGCCGACCATGAGGACAGCAAGGGGCGCGGCAATTTCATAAAGGGCTACTTTGACAACACCTATGTGGAGAAGATTCTCTCCAGCGGTCAGCGCGTGGGCTACCGCGCTTACGATGATGTTCTGACCATGTGGCGCGGTGCTTATCTCAGCCGCGAGATGGAAGTCTTCATGCGATGGGAGTCCGTGGCAGCAAGCATCTACGGCATGATCCTGATGGAACAGTGGCTCGACCCGGACGAGCGGACTCTTCCCTCTGAGGGAGAGCAGATGGCCTTGATCGAAGCGGCACAAGCTGAAAAGGACAATGCCTTTACGCTCCCGCAGGCGGCCATCGACTATGTACTGGCAGGCGGCAGCGGTGTCTCCCAGGGCAAGTTCCGCATCTACGAGCAGTTCCAGAAGGGCGAAAGCGCCGAGGATAACGTCAAGTTCCTGAAAAACGAATATGGCATCGGTGGCCACTCCGACGCTATCCCCGGCACCGGCATTTGGGAGGATCACGACAGCAAAGGTATTACCCTGAAAGATGGCGACCAATCCGTCACCCTGAAATGGCCGAAGGTGGAAAAGCGCATCCGCGAGCTCATCGCTGCCGACCGCTATCTGAACAGCGCGGAGCAGGCCGCGTATCCGAACTATCTGCATGGCCAGGAGGTGCGTAGAGAACGCAGCAGAATCGCCGGCGAGTTCAAGGAGATCGTGGACGGCTTTAAGGACTATCTACGGGATATGGGAGCAGAAGACACGCTTCCGGACCGCTGGTATCTGACCTCTTGTGCGACCGCGTTTTCCATCGGCGAAAAGAAAACCATTGCCCGTGATGCCAGTGGGGACTTTGTACTCCCGATGATGCGCGAGGCCATGCAGGTCGTTTTTGACGAGGGCGCATCTCCGTTCACTGAACGTGCCAAAGCTGTCATGGATGAGCTTTCGGGACCGCTGGCGTTTGGCCTGGAACCCACTGATGCAGAGCTTAACCCTCCGCCTCCGCCGAAGAAAGAGTACCGCATCAAGGCAGGAGATACCGTCTGGATTGGCGCTCAGGAGTTTGAGGTCGTATTCCTCGGCTCTGAGAAGGCAGTCCTCTCAGACGCGAAGTTTCCGATGATGCAGGACGAATACTCCCGCGCAGAGTTCGACCGTATGGTGTCGGAGAATCCCATGAACGACCGCTTCCTCCAGAACATCGAAGACCCGGAGCAGCAGTACGACCTCGGTTTCGGTCACATGGGCAACGGCCTGACGGTTTGGAACCGGCTGGAGATCGAAAACGGCGACTATAAGACCATCGCACACATCGCGGAGGACCGCAGCGTTACGTTTTATGACGCCGGACTCCCTGATGGGGTAAAGGCACAGATCCTTGAGGTCGCCAGGACCTCCGATGTGACGATCTCTGGGACACAGGATGCACCGGAGTTCACGACACCGGCACAAGAACCCGAAAAGCAGAGTTCCGGAAACGAGCTGTGGCAGGACTATAACCGTATCCGCGAGGATCAGGACGGGGCAATCGTGCTGTATCAGGTTGGTGACTATTATGAAGCTATGGGCGAGGATGCCCGCATCGCTGCTGAAGCCTTGGATATTACCGTGACTACCCGGAATGTGGGGCTGGCAGAGCGTGTGCCAACGTGCGGCGTTCCGGCCAAGAGCCTAGACACGGCTATCAACCTGCTTCATGACAGGGTTCTCGATGTCGTTGTCGTGGATGATAAGGGTGAGCTGTACCCCCTGCCCGCAGACCACACACGGACTCCCGTGGAGTCCCGGCCCGTTGGTCGTGTGGATTACCTGGCGCACAACGGTTATTCCGCGTACAGCGTCGAGTATACCGATGAGTCTCGCTATTTGCGTGACATCCTGAACGATAACCACTATGGCGTTCCCATGTCCATCGTGGTCTATCGGGGTAAGGACGGCAATTCCATCTCCACAGATTTCGTAAACCGGCTTGACCCGCCCCCGCAGGGATTTGAGGTCGTGGATTACGAGCAGGTGCGGCCTGCTACTTCTCTGGACCGGGCGAAGCAACTCATCAATGAATACTGTGAGCGCGAGTTTGAGCATGACGCAGACTTCGTTGATCTGACCGAAGTTCAACTCGCATTTACTACTCTGGGAGCAGCAGAAGTCCCCATTAACATTATCGCTGACCTGATAAATTGCCGTGTTGAACGATACCTGGACAATGAACTCGTGGAAAGCCGCGAGTATGACTGCCTGGAGGATATGAACGTCCAGGAATTGGACGGCATGGAATTCGATGAGATCACCGCCTTTTCCGAAGAACAGGAAGAACTGGCATTGCAGCGATTCCGCGAAGAAACAAAAGAGCGTTATCATGTCGTGGAGGTGGAACGAACTGGTCAGAGGGTCTATTCCATTTGGGATGACCTGACAGATGCGTATTTCGTTGACTCAGATGGTTTAACGGAAGAATTCACCAGCGAATGGCAAGCCAATGAGTATTGCCGGAGGCTCAATCAGGGTGAGACCGAATACAGGATCGGGGATATCCTCCAAATCGGAGCGGATGATGAAGCACCGGAATATCGCATCCTGCGGACTAGAAGGACAGCCTACGATGAACAGAATCTTCCGGTCACAATGTACGGGTTTGATGCTTTCTGGGATCGAGGGCTTCAGCATCTGAAATTCTCCAATACTGCCCAGCTTCCCAAGGACCAGCCTATCAAAATGATTGACCGAACGCTGGCTGCGCGGCTTGTAGATTTTTTCAGAGCTTATGAACCAGAACAGATCTCCGGCGGTTACGAGGAAGCCGTATTTCGCATGGAAGGAGAACTCCGTGACGGATTGGCGGTCACAGAAATAATCAGTCAGATCGAGCTTATCATTCCTGAAGAAAGCATGACGGAGGAACAACGGAATGCTGCGGAACGGTTGCTTCAGGAATTGAAGAGTTCTCTGCCGGAGAATGAACAAAGGCAGGCAGGAGAGAGCATTGATTCGGAGAACAGAGTGGATGAAATGCTGCGGCAGGCGATGCTTGCCGCAGAACTGTCAGAACAGACCGGGCAGAACGTATTCGCATTTGAGGAAGGAAACCATCTTCCGGTTAACACTCCTTCGGAGGCTCAGATACCGGCTGAAACAAAGCTCACACCGCCTCCCGCTGCTAAACCTCGAAGTCGCGTTACGCCGACCATACTTCACCCGGAGCTTCCCGCAGATCAGCGTCATGATTTCCGCATTACGGACGATCAGCTGGGCGTCGGAACACCCGGTGAGCGATATGCCAGAAATGTCGCGGCAATCCGCTTGCTGAAGCAACTTGAAGCGGAGGACCGGCTTGCTAATCCCGAAGAGCAGACGATCCTCTCTCAGTATGTGGGATGGGGAGGTCTTGCGGACAGCTTCGAGGAAAAGAGCAGCCACTACCTTGAACTCAAGGAGCTGTTGACGGATGAAGAATACAGTGCCGCGAGAGAATCGACCCTGACCGCCTTTTATACGCCTCCCACAGTGATCCGAGCTATCTATCAAGCGCTGGAAAACATGGGATTCAAACGAGGCAACCTGCTGGAACCGAGCTGCGGCGTTGGGAACTTCCTCGGAATGAAGCCGGAAAACCTGTCCGATTCCAAACTCTATGGCATCGAGTTGGACAGCATATCGGGGCGAATTGCACAACAACTCTATCAGTCAACTTCCATAGCTGTTCAGGGCTTCGAGAAAACGGAGCTTCCGGACAGCTTTTTTGATGTGGCTATCGGCAATGTGCCCTTTGGTGACTTCAAGCTCCCAGACAAGCGTTACGACAAGTTCAACTTCCTGATCCATGACTATTTCTTCGCAAAAACTCTGGATAAGGTCCGCCCTGGAGGTATCATCGCGTTCGTGACCTCCAAAGGAACAATGGATAAAGCCAATTCCAACGTGAGGAAGTACATTGCGCAGCGAGCGGATCTGCTCGGCGCGATCCGGCTCCCGAACAACACCTTTAAGGGGGCGGCTGGAACGGAAGTCACTTCTGACATTCTGTTCCTCCAAAAAAGGGACACTCTTTCGGTCATAGATCCCGGTTGGGTCCATCTCGATACAGATGAAAACGGGATCGCCATGAATCAGTACTTCGTAAATAACCCGGACATGATATTGGGAGAAATGAGAGAGGTGAGCGGACCCTTCGGGCCGGAGACTGCTTGCATTCCTTACGAGGACCAAGACTTGGGTGAACTACTCTCACAGGCCATTCAGAACATCACTGGAAGCATCCAGGAATATGATGTTGACGAAATAGCCGATGAAGAGGAGGATAAATCACTTCCTGCAGATCCTGCGGTCCGAAACTTCTCTTACACGTTGGTAGACGGTGATGTCTATTACCGTGAAAACAGCCGAATGACCCCCGTTGATGTGTCCGCGACCGGAGAAAGTCGAATCAAGGGACTCATTGCCATCCGCGATTCCGTTCGTCAGCTCATTGAGTATCAGACGGAAGATTACCCGGACTCCATGATCGAAGCGGAGCAGAAAAAACTCAATCAGCTCTATGATGATTTCACCCAAAAGTACGGCATAATCAATTCCCGAGCGAACAAGTCAGTTTTCAATATAGACAATGCCTTCTTCCTCCTTTCCTCCCTTGAGGTCTTGGATGATGAGGGCAATTTCGTTCGTAAGGCGGATATGTTCACCAAGAGGACAATCAAACAACGCACCTTAGTCACCCATGTGGATACGGCAACGGAAGCACTGGCGGTCTCCCTGTCCGAAAAGGCAAAAGTGGATATGCAGTTTATGACGGAATTGACCGGTAAGGACGAGCCTGAGATATACGATGATTTGAAAGGCGTCATATTCCTGAACCCATTGCACGGATATGGGAACAACACCGCAGAAAAGTATCTGACCGCAGACGAGTACCTCTCCGGCAATGTCCGGGAAAAACTCGAATGGGCACGTCGAAGTGCGGAGGTTTCCCCAGAGGACTTCACGGTGAACGTAGAGGCATTGGAACAGGTCCAGCCCACGGAGCTATCGGCAGCTGAAATCTCAGTTCGCATCGGGGCAACTTGGATTCCAGCGGATGATTATGCCAAGTTCATGTTTGAACTGTTTGATTCTCCCTGGTGGGCATCCAGAAACATCTCCATCCATTATTCAAGCTATACGGGAGAATGGAGCATTGAAGGAAAGAACTATGACCGATCCAATGTCCGAGCCAACAGCACTTACGGGACAGAGCGCATCAACGGTTATAAAATCATGGAGCAGACCTTGAACCTGAAGGACGTTCGCATAGTTGATTACCTTGAGGACGGCGAGGGACACAAGAGGCCCGTTCTGAACAGAAAAGAGACTGCCATAGCCCAGGGTAAGCAAGAACTGATAAAACAGGCTTTTGCCGACTGGATCTGGAAGGACCCGGATCGCCGAGAGCGTCTGACAAAGCTCTACAATGAAAAGTTCAACAGTATCCGACCCCGTGAATACGATGGCAGTCATTTGAGCCTGGTAGGAATCAACCCGGAAATAACGCTCCGGCAGCACCAGCTTAATGCGGTTGCCCGTGGCCTTTACGGTGGAAATGAACTGCTTGGACACGTAGTTGGGGCAGGGAAGACGTACACGATGGTTGCCATTTCTCAGGAAGCGAAACGACTAGGTCTATGCCAAAAGAGCCTGATCGTCGTTCCTAATCACCTGACGGAACAGTGGGGCGCGGAATATCTCCAGCTCTATCCAAGCGCGAACATCATCGTGGCGACGGCAAAGGATTTTGAGACGAAAAACAGAAAACGTTTTTGTGCGCGAATTGCCACGGGTGACTATGACGCCGTTATCATCGGACACTCTCAACTTGAGAAAATCCCTCTGTCTTTCGAGCGGCAGACCTACTATTTGGAGCAGCAGCTTGAAGAAATAATGGCAGGAATTGCCGAGCTGAAAGAGAACCGAGGGGACCGCTTTTCCATCAAACAGATGGAACGGGCAAAAAAGCAGGTCCAGGCCAAGCTGGATAAGCTGAATGACCAGAGCCGAAAGGACGACGTTGTGACCTTCGAGGAATTGGGCATCGACAAGCTCTTCATCGACGAAGCGCATTACTACAAGAATTTGGCCGCGTTTACGAAAATGCGGAATGTGGGCGGCATCAGCCAGACGGAAGCGCAGAAGTCCAGCGACCTCTATATGAAGATTCGTTATCTGGACGAGCTTACAGGAGGACGGGGCGTTTGTTTTGCCACGGGAACACCTATCAGCAACACCATGGTAGAGATGTACACCATGCAGAAGTATCTTCAGTATGCAATGCTGAAAAGGAACGACCTCATTCATTTTGACTCTTGGGCGTCTACCTTTGGAGAAACCGTGACCGCCATTGAGCTTGCGCCGGAAGGGACCGGTTACCGAGCAAAGACCCGTTTCGCAAAGTTCTACAACTTGCCGGAACTCATGGCACTGTTCAAAGAGTGCGCGGACATTCAAACGGCGGATATGCTGAATCTGCCTGTGCCCAAAGCAAACTATCACAATGTTGTCCTGAAGCCGTCTGAAATGCAGAAAGAGATGGTGGCAGAGCTGGCTAAGCGGGCAGAGCGAGTCAGAAACGGTATGGTCGATTCTTCAGAAGACAATATGCTTGTCATTACGAATGATGGCAGAAAGCTGGCGCTGGATCAGCGACTCATGAATGAGATGCTGCCGGAGAGCGACACAGGCAAGGTCGTAGCCTGCGCAGAGAATGTATTTGAGATCTGGCAGCGCACCACTCCGGAACGGTCTACACAAATGGTTTTCTGTGATCTTTCGACTCCACATGGGGACGGCCACTTCAATGTCTACGATGCCCTGAAGAACAGACTGCTTGCAATGGGCATACCATCTGAAGAAATTGCCTTCATTCATTCTGCGGGAACGGAAGTAAAAAAGAAGGAGCTGTTCGGCAAGGTGCGAAACGGCCAGATACGAGTGCTCATCGGTTCCACGCAGAAGATGGGGGCGGGCACCAATGTCCAGAAGAAGCTCATTGCGCTTCACCACCTGGATTGCCCGTGGCGACCGGCAGACCTGCAGCAGCGGGAAGGCCGAATCATCCGCCAAGGCAACGAAAACCCGGAGGTGGAAATCTACACCTACGTTACGGAAAACACCTTCGACAGCTATTTGTATCAGCTTGTGGAGTCCAAACAACGGTTTATCGGACAGATCATGACCAGCAAATCACCTGTGCGATCTGCGGAGGACATTGACGAGACTGCTCTCAGTTACGCCGAAATCAAGGCGCTGTGTTCCGGCAATCCGCAGATCAAGGAGAAGATGGATCTGGATGTGGCCGTAGCCAAGCTGAAACTCCTGAAATCTAACCACTTGAGTCAGAAATATGCCTTGGAGGATAAGATCATCAAGGAGTTTCCCAAGGAGATCTCGCGCCTTGAGCAGAGAATTGAAGGCTTCAAAAAGGACATGGACCGGCTGAAGGAGCACACGCATCCCAACGAGGACGGTTTTTCGCCAATGATTATTGAGGGACAGGCATTCACGGAAAAGAAAGCGGCTGGCTCCGCGATCCTGGAAGCCTGCCACAATATGTCCAGTTTCGATCCTGTTCCGTTGGGGACCTACCGAGGTTTTCAAATGGAGTTGTTTTTTACGGTGTTTTCAAAGGAATACCGGATAAGCCTAATTGGTTCCCTCAGTCATACAGTTTCCCTGGGAACGGATATCTTCGGCAATATCCAGCGCTTGGACAATGCCCTCAGTAACCTGGAAGAAGGACTGCGAAGTGCGGAGGCGGAATTGGACAATGTGCGTGTTCAGCTCGAAAACGCAAAACATGATGCAGCGCTGCCGTTTCCGCGGGAGGAAGAACTGAAAACAAAGATGGCCCGCTTGGACGAATTGAACATTGCCCTCAATATCGACAAGACGGAGAACGAAATCGTTGATAGCGACCGGGAGGAGGAAGAACCCGATGGCCGCAGCGCGAAAGCTAAAGAAAGATAGGAGGTAGAAGACTATGACGCTCGGAAGTCGGATAAGGGATTTCCGGAAAAAAGCCGGTATGACGCAGCGAGCGCTTGGCGTTGCTGTTGGCTTCTCGCCCTTCACCGCTGACGTTCGTATCGCTCAGTATGAGAATGGAAGTCGTAGACCAAAGGCGGGTGTTCTCGGTAGCCTCGCAGCGGTTTTGGGTATCTCTTCCGCTGCACTTAATGTGCCGAACATTGAGAACAAAGCCACGCTTATGCAGACGCTGTTTGCTATTGAAGATCGTTATAATCTCAGGCCCATCCACGTTTGCGGAGAGAACCTTCTTCGCGTCGATGCTTTGAGCAAGTGTGATGGCGAGTGCCTGAACAGACTCCTGGACGAATGGCAACGGCAGCTTTACAGACTGAAGCGCGACGAGATCACACAGGAGGAATACGACCAGTGGCGATACAGTTTCGTCTGAGATTTGAGGCGGGGTCAAACCCGCCTCACACACGACGGGGATGATTGGACGCTTATTTGCACACTTGCGACTGAGGAATCTCCTGCTTATGATTGCGGAGGAAGGAGGCGATGCCCTATGACATTTTTCATCGCAGATACCCATTTCGGCCACGCTAACGTCATTTGGATGTGTGACCGTCCATACGAGAGCATAGAAGAAATGGACGAAGCTCTGATCTCTGCATGGAATGAGCGCGTGACAGGCAGCGATACCGTATTTATCGTTGGAGATATGTTCTTTCGCTGCGAAAACCCGGAGGGCATCTTGAAGAGGCTCAAGGGAAAGAAACGCCTGCTCCTCGGCAATCATGATGGTTCCTGGACATCCAAGGTGGATCTGAACAGGTTTTTTCTGAGCGTGGACACAATGGTGGAGACCAGTGACGGAAAGCGTGCCATTACATTATGCCACTATCCTCTGCTTTCCTGGAAGCACGCTAAGAGAACCTATATGATTCACGGACATATCCACCGCAAGACGGATATGGATTACTGGGCGCTTCTATGTAGCAGGGAAAGAGTACTGAATGCCGGCGTAGACATTAACGGTTTTCAGCCGGTCACATTTGAGGAACTCTTGGATAATAACAGGCGATGGAAGGATGCGCATACACCGGAATAGAAAAGCTCGATAGCATCAATATAGCCTCTGTTTTGCCGGCTGGCCTATCTCTATGAACTGGTCAACCGGCTTTTTTTGTTTTGAAGGAGATGATGAAAATGACTGAGGAAGAACTGAACACACAGCTTTATGCACGGATGTTCGAGGAACAGGAGCGTTTCCGTGATGAACTTCTCGGAATGAGTCCACAGGACATTTTGGATAACGCATACAAGTATGTCATGCGGGAAGATCTGTTGCTTGCTCTGGAATACAACGACTTGTCTGAAAAGCAGTGTAGGGCACTCTTGAAGACGGAGACACCGCTTGCTGATCTGTTTGAGCGTTGGAGTAAGTACGAGGGTAGCCACATGAAGGAAGTATGGGATGTGATCCAGAGCCATGCAGACGAGGCCATACGCAAGGATTTCCTTCGTTCTCGCCGTGAGGAGAGATAAGACTTGGCACCGATACTTCACCTGATTTATCTCTTCTTTGCCAAGGTCTTTGACAATGCCTTTGGAACGGCAAAGACCATCATGATTCAGCGCGGTCGCTGTGTGCTGGCCGGCATAGCGCTTGCGGTATCCAATTATATTTCCTACTGCATCACTAAGAGCATCGTTACTTCAGACAGCAATCTTGCCATCGTAGTTGTCTCCGTTGCCAGTGGTATCGGCTGCTGCGCAGCTATCGCGGTGAGCAATAAGCTTTCAAAGGATCGAACATATGTCAATGTTATCATGTCGGATCATAAGGAGGCGGTGCAGGAACTGCGGGATTTCCTGGCAGAGCATCACATAACGAATGTGGCCACGGACAGCTATACCCGCGACTGGCAGAAAAAGACCATTACCGTTACTGCCTATGCAGAGACCAAAGCAGAGAGCATTCTGATAAACGATTATATCAGCAGCTGCTCTCAGAAATTCAAAAGGGTAGTCCAAAAAGCTTAGAGGGAGGGATTACAACGAATGGCGTATATTTCGCCAGAGGCCATCCGTCAAGCTCGGCAGATGGATCTACTGACGTATCTTCAAAACTATGAACCAAGCGAGTTGGTAAAGGTCTCCGGGAACACATACTGTACCAGACAACATGATAGTCTGAAAATCTCCAACGGGAAGTGGCACTGGTTCTCTCGTGGCTTTGGAGGGGTTACAGCTTTAGATTATCTCATCAAAGTCCAGGGCATCTCGTTTCCGAGAGCGGTGGAAATCCTCATTGGAAAGGCGGCAATCCAGCCGCCTGTTTTTATTGCCCCAAAGGTTCAACAGGAGCGGCGTCTGCTTTTGCCGGAGAAAAACGACAATAATGACGAGGTTATTCGATATCTCATGAGTCGGGGTGTTGACAGGCAGATCATTCAACACTGCATTGACCACAAACTGCTTTATGAATCAAAAGAGTACCATAACGCGGTGTTCCTTGGTTATGACAATACCGGAAAGGCTCGTTATGCGGCGCTTCGAGGGACGAGGGGCAACTACAAGGGAGAAGCTACTGGCAGCGATAAACACTTCTCGTTCCTGCTGGCAGACAGCCCTGATGCCGAGTGCGTTCACCTCTTTGAGAGTGCCATCGACGCTATAAGCTATGCTACCTTGCTGAAAATGACAGAACGGAACTGGAAGCAGGCCCCTCTTCTTTCACTCGCAGGGGTGTTCAAAACGAAGCGAGAAAACGTAGTACCTGTTGCACTGGAGCGGTTTCTTCGGGAACACCCAAAGACGGACACCCTTCTGTTGCACTTGGACAACGATGATATTGGCCGTGGAGCGACACAAGGCATTATCGGCGGATTGGGGGAGAAATACCGTGTTATCGACGCACCCGCCCCAGGAGTGAAGGATGTCAATGAGTATCTGGCTCAGCGTGTTCAGCGAAATCAGCGATATCGAGAAAGGGAGGAGCGTGATAGATGATGAGATACGAGGTGACGATTCATGAAAACCTCGAAATGAAAGTGACGGTCGAAGCGAGTTCCATAGACGAAGCCGAGGAAATCGTGGAATCCCGCTGGAAAAACAGCGAGTATGTCCTCACGTCGGAGGACTTTTCAGACGTGGAATTTAAGGCTCGAAAGCTGCCAGACCGCAATAGGGAGGTGAGGTAATGAAGATCAGGATTTATCAGATCAATTTGGACCGTGACGAAGATCGCGTTGCTTTCGAGAGTCTGGATCATCTGGAACGATATCAGGGCTCGTCTGAAATCAAAAGCTCTATCTATGACATGGTTTATGAAGGAGAAGTGGACTGCGCCGGCCTGGAGGATGTGTTCAGAATGTTTAACCTGGACCATCCGGCAGACTATATGGGACGCTCACTGTCGGTTTCGGATGTGGTTGAGGTCATGGGGATTCAACCTGAACAGGACATATCCTCTGAAAACGATGACCGGGATACGCCAGAAACCCAGGCGCAGAAACCGGGGTTCTTTTTTTGCGATAGCTATGGATTCAAGCAGGTCGAGTTCGATGCAGAGGCAGCAAAAAAACCAGAGAGAGAAACCATCCGGGTGGTTCTTGTTGAGCCGGGGAAACTGGCGCGAATCACAGAGATAGGTAAAGCTACAAAGCAGATGCAGGCGGTCGTTGGTGGCGATATCCAAACATTATATCCTTTTAAGGAAGAGGTTTGCATTGTAAGCAATGACGAGGGAAAGAACATAGGGCTCCCGTTGAATCGAGCCATTCGAGAAGAAGAAACAGAAGTGGAAATGAGCTATAACGAGATGGTAGCCAGGTTCCGAAATAAAGAACGCCAGAAAGATAAGAAACACCTGACCGGTTATGTGGTCATAACCGAAGATAGCTTTGAAGAGTCTTATCCGGTAGAGTCCAGGACTTACGCTGTGAGCAGTAATAACAAGGCGTTTCAGCCAAATATGGGCGGCTACTCAATCTATGCGTCAGCCATTGACGGCAGCGACCCGATGGTGCGTCTGGAACGGTATCTTGCCGTGGAGAAGGGCGGCGCGGATGGGTGGAAGATCGAACGCTGCTACATGAAGGAGCAGGGACGCGAGATAATCGACATTATTGCCGGAACGTTCTTTATCTGCGATTGCTCCGGCGAGCGCTTGGATAGTTTGAACGATGAGCAGCTCAAACGCTATGAAGCAAAGTTCCGTCTGCCGGAAGACTTCCTGCGTATTGGCGGTAAGATCATCGCCGTTCCGTATAAACCAAAAAACAAAGAAAAAGAAAGATGAGGAGGACGTTAGAATGAAAAAGTATATGGTCTTCGCTATTGCTCCCGCGGTCGCAGAGATTACCGTGCTTGGAGAAAACAAAGCTGATGCGATCAACCGGGTCAAGAGGATGATAGAAACGGGCAGCGGAGCAGACTTCAATATGGATATCAATGACTCCGATGATGTCGAGTTCACCGTCCTGGAGCGTGATCCTGAGAAGGACGCCGGCGAGAATACCGCCAAGCCTGGACTCAAGAGCTATATCGTTGAGATGCTGGCGAGCTCCAGGAAAGAGGTTCCCATCAGAGCTGTTTCGCCTGAAGCAGCGGAAGCTATCGCACAGGAGATGTATTGCGCCAGCGATATGATCGACTTCTCGGATGCCGATGTGATCAGCGTCATGTTCTCTGCTGTGCCTGATGATGCGACTGAAAACAAAGCGGACGATCTCTTCATGACGGAACTCGTGAAGCGTATTCGCTCTACGGATGCACCGGATGAGGTTCTCGGCCACATGCTCAATCGCGCCGTACGTGAAGTGTACGGTGGCAAAAATGGCAAGAACTAAATGACGTGCTGAAGAAAAAGAAGAGGGAGTAGCATGAGAACTTTCGGAGATATGACCATTGTGGCGGTTGACGCTGGCTACGGCAATATGAAGACAGTGACCTGTTCGTTCCCGACCGGATTAACCGCATACGACGAGAAACCGTATTTCACGGAGAACCTCCTGATCTACAATGACCGCTTCTATATCATCGGCAGCGGGCATAAGGAGTTTTCCAGCCAGAAGATCATGGACGAGGACTACTATGTGCTTACTCTCGCGGCCATTGCCAGAGAACTGAGTGCGCATAACCTTAACACAGCGAAGATCCTGCTGGCAGTGGGCCTTCCCCTGACCTGGTTTGTGAAGCAGCAGGCAACTTATCGAAAATACCTGCTGAAGAACAGAACCCTGTCATTTAACTTCCGGGGAACCGATTACCGGATTGAGATCGCAGATGTCATGGTTTTCCCACAGGGGTATGCAGCTATCGCAGAGCATATCAACGAATTAAGGGACGTGAATATCTGCGCCGACATCGGTAACGGGACAGTCAATCTCTTTCGCGTGGTGGACCGCAGACCGGAAATGAAATCCATGACCACCGAGGCTTGCGGAGTCAAAGATTGTGCCGTAGCAATGCGCCTTGCTCTCGCCAACCAGCATAGCGGGGCAAAGGTGGACGATTCTATCATTGAACGCATCATCCGTTCAGGGACTGCCCGTATAGACCGCAGTTACCTGGATGTGCTTGTAGCTGCAGCACGGGAATACACCGAAAGTCTTTTCCGAAGGTTCAGAGAATACGGGTACGATGAGAAAACCACGAGGCTCTTTATCCTGGGTGGTGGAGGCTGTCTGATTCGCAACTTCGGAAAATACAATCCGGAATCAGTCACAATCAACGCCGACATTCACGCAAATGCCAAAGGCTATGAGAGGCTTGCCTTTGATCGACTAAGTAAAGGCGGTGGAAGGAAATGAATTCGCAGCGAGTAAAGGTGGTCTTAAACCCGGACCGAGATGAAGACAGGCGCATCCTGGTTTTCCTGCAAAGCGCAGACGAACCGATGAGCAAGGTGTTCAAGGCAGCTATGCTTCAGTATGTAGAGAGCTCAATCGGAGGCGTCAACCACGAAAAACTGCTGCGGGATATCCGAGAGATTGTACACGAAGAGCTTCAGCAAATCCAGATCCGGGAAAAAGAGTCGTATTCTCAGCCGGTATCCAAAGTCACCGATGAAGAAGAGGTTTCCCCGCTGGACTTTCTGGATCAGCTGGAGGCAATGGCCACTATTTAGGCGAAAAGTGGCCACTGTTTTTTTGCAGGTCCGCGTTTTATTCGGACAGTGGCCACTAAATAGGCAGAAAGTGGCCATCTTTTTTTGCGCTGAGCAGAGGCATTTATGGGCAGTGGCCACTTTATGGGCGAAAAGTGGCCATCTTTTTTACGATTCGCTGTGATGGTTTCAAGATAGTGGCCACTTTTTTGCGAAAAGTGGCCACTATCCACCTTAATCGCTCTCTGTAGTGTCGGCGATATGGCTGAAATCGCCAGGTCAAAGGAAATCGGCGGAGACCGAAAATCGTTCAAAGACGAGGCGCAAGCCTCAATCACATCGAGGGGGCAGAATGGATGACGCAATCTTAGCAAGCAACGCCTGTGCACAAGCACAGGCAGCTTGTCAGGGGCTTAGCGCCCCTAAAACCCCGCAGAAAGGATGGAATCAATCATTTGAGAAACCGTAATTGCAGAGTGGAAGTCTATCTCACAAAAGAAGAGCTGGAAGTGCTCACAAAAAAGCACCACAAAGCAAAACTCTCACGTGAAGGGTATCTCCGTAAGCTTATCAATGATTCGGAAGTGAAAGAGGCCCCGCCCATTGATTGGTCAGCTGCAACCTGGGAACTGCGACGGCTTGGAAATAACATTAACCAGCTTCTCGTGAAGGCAAATGCCGTAGGCTTTATTGATGTACCGATGATTCGCAAGGCTCTGGAAGAGACTCATGATTTAGAGGACAAGTTCTTTGACCTCTTCACAATGACGGAGAATTAAGCATGGCTGTGACCTCGATTTGGGCAGTGACGAGCAATCCCTCCAAAGTCATTCGATATATTGAGAACCCGGAGAAAACGACCGAAGAGAGCAAGGCCGAGCAAAGCGCCCTCCACACAGTCGATGGCGTTGTTCAATACGCAGCCAATGACCTGAAAACGGAGCGACGAGAGTATGTGACTTGTATCGGGTGTGATGAGACCAGAGCTG
>JAEEGK010012700.1_pt1 | contig 19101 bp, 13 predicted proteins | sample 8958771 | NCBI WGS metagenome assembly JAEEGK01 (sample SAMN16246547, study PRJNA631951) | gut metagenome | biome: gut microbiome; feature: rumen; material: SC-attached | host: Bos | place: Iran: Karaj | collected 2018-10
AATATATAATATGTTAATAATTTATTATTGAATAAATTAATTATGATATAGAGTATAGTATAGTTTTTTAATTTAAATAAAATGAAAAAATTTTATATGAATTTCTTCAATTATTAGATTTTTATTGAAAGAGATTCTGCAAAAAAGAATTTCAATGATGAACTTAAATATTATTTTAAAAAAAAATTCAATTATTTTTATCAAAAATGTCTTTCAAACTTTATTTATTTATTTTTATTTCATTATTTTCTTTTTCTTTTCCTCAAAATAAAGATATAGAAATAGAAGTAATGTCAGTTAAAGATTTTTATAAAGAAATTAATAAAAATAATAATTTGGATAATGAAACATATACTAAAATATCTCATTATTTAGCAAATTATTTATATAACTATTATAATTATTATTTTTTTACAAATATTAAAGGATTTGCGAATTATTTGATTAATTTATATTCAAGAATTAATAAAACTTCAAGTAACAATGCAAATTATATAGATTTTTTTAATGCCGTAACAAAAACTATTTTTTATGGCAGAGACGTAACTTTAAATATTGTTTTTAAAAATATAAAAGAATATAATTATTTTATTCCTTTTGAGTTTTATTTTAAAACTGAACAAAACAAAAATAATCTTTATATTAGATTATCAGAAAATAAGTATTTTATAGATAGTTATAATGAAAGTTTTATTCAATCTTTAAAAAATATTACAAACAAAAAAATTGAAAAAATAAATGGTAAAGATCCTATAAGTTATATTCATAGATTTATTCAAAATTCTTTTTTTAGAGATTTTTATCAAACACAAGTTTCTTTTAATTTAAAAATAATTTCTACTCATTCAATTTTCTTCGAATTTAATGAAACAGTTTTTAATAATATTAATTTAACATATAAAGATGAAGGTAAAGATAAAACTCTAAAATATGATTATAAAATATATAAAATTAAAAAATTATCTTCAGAATTTGGAGAATATTATTATAAAGAAAAGGAAAAATATAATAATACAATTTATGAACCTTCGGTTTTTGAATTTTATGAAAGATATAAAATAGAAAAAAAACTAGAAAATAATTCATTTTGGGATATGAATTATAAAAATATGATAAAATTGAAATTACATGAGAAAGCAAATGTAATATATCAAAATGATTTTAATTTTGAAGGAAAAGAAGCAGTTAGTTTTTTTGGAGAAATGATGGAAAAAATGTCAAAAAATAAAAATCCAATAATAATAATTTTATCAGGAACTTTTGGAGGAAATGAATATTATACTTCAATTTTTGAAAAAATATTAAATTATAATATATCTAATCCAAGAATAAAAGTAGGTTATAGAATTTCTTCTTATTCATATAAAGAAGATTATATTAAAAGAATTCATTATGATTTAAAAACTTGTTCTCCAACTTATCCAATAGTAAATGAAATAAAAGAAACAATACTAAATAGTTCTAATTTTCATAATAGATCTGATATATTATTATTAAATAATACATATTTAGATATTGAAAAAGAATTAGATAAGTATAATTATACAAAAAGAAAACCAACTGAAATTGTAATATATACTGATGGATTAACTTTTGGAGCTAGTAATATTTTTATAGAAAATATTAAAAATGAAGGAAAAGGAATTATTGTTGGATATAGTGGAAATCCAAGTTTAAGTTATAATAATTATATTAATAAATATGAAATTAATGGATCTTCTTCTTCAATAAGTGAAGATATAATGAAATTTAGTGATGATAGAATTCAATATTTAAATAAATATAATATTTCTTTAAAATTGCCTATTGGAGCTATATATGATGATGAAGAACTAAATAAAAATAAAACTGATAGTGATTTTACTTTCCCTTCATTATTTAAAAAGAAAAACATTGATGAAAGAAGTAAAATATTTAATTATTATACCGATGATCAATTTAATGATTTTTTAAATGAAGGATTGGAAATAATAAATAAATATAAAAATTCTTGTAATAAAGATAATGAAAATCTTGTATTATATGATGAAAAATGTTATGATTTAAATAATAATGGAATAACTCATGGAGGTTTTAAATGTGATAATGGTACTTGGTCCAATGTGTGTGTTCCTGCTTATTGTAGTCAGGGATATTATTTTGATACTTATTTAAAAAAATGCTTTAAAGATGAATGTAAAAAAGTTTATACTTTTACATATGTTTGTCTTATTGTTTCTTTTATTGTTTTTATTTGTTTAGTTGGATTTTTAATTTTTAAATTCTTTATTAAAGGAGGAATTACTATAGAAGATATTGGAGGAGGAACATTGTTAAATTATTAAATATATATTTTCTTTATTAGTTTAAAAATATGAAATATTTTAAAATATATATTAATTTTCATATTCATTTTAATTAATTAAAGTTTTATTTCTATATAATTTAAAATTGGATTTAGTAAATAATGATACGGTAATAACAAATATATTTGATGAATATTCTTTTGGATTTAAAATAATTTGATTATCTATATTAATTCTATTATGAATATATGAAGTTGATGTTAAAATATATATAGATTGGTTTTTTTCATTATTATTTATTCTTTTGTTTTGGTTTCTTCATTTTTTAAATTTATATATTTTTTTTCCATATTAAATAATTTAGAACTTAACCATTCTCTAATAGGTTCATCATACAATTTCAAAGAAGAATAAGCGATTAAAATAGCCATAAAAAAAACACTAAAAGCAACAAAAAAATGAATTTCCCAACTTAACTTAATGTTTTTATGATTATCTACCCAAGAATATTGTAAATAAATTAGAGGATAATGAACCATATATAAAGGATAAGAAATATCTCCTAAAAATTTATTAACTTTAAAAAAAATAGAATTATTATCGATGTCACTTCCTGCGGCAACAGAAACAATTATAGGAAATAAAAATAATATAACAATAGTTTCATATAATCCATTAGTCCATAAAATTTTATCATTTCCAACCCAAGGCATAAATAATAATAAAACAAGGAAAAAGAAAGAAAAAAAAAACCCATATTTCAATTTAATCAACAATTTTTTCCTAGAAATTAATATTCCAATACATAAAGAATATAATAATCTACTTAAACCTATTTGAATATGTCCTTTTAATAAGCACCATCCTCCTAAAATAGTATATTTTAAATAATCACTTCTATCATTAAATATATGTAATAAATCAATATTAAAAGTAATTAAAATGATTAAAATAGATGAAAAAAAAGTTAATATACATAAGAAAAAAATATTTAATCTTCTAATAATTAAAGCATAAAATAAATTACCAAAATATTCCCATTGTAAGGTCCAAATAGGAGAATTTAAAGGATTAGTTTCTTTCCAACCTCGAATATCAAATTTTGTTGGAAGTGGAATAAGAGTAAAGCACCATAACATAACTAAAAGTAATTTTAATATATTTGTTTCATTAACTAAATTAAATGTTTCTGAAGATTGAAAATAGAAAAGTAAAGTTCCTAAAAATGTAGAAAAAATTACCATTGGATGTAATCTTATTAATCTTCTTTTTATAAAATCTTTAAATGACATTTTTTCCCATCTATCATCATATGAATATGATATTACAAATCCACTTAAAACATAAAAAAAATCTACAGCCATGTATCCATGTTTTAATGGTTGATTTATTGAACCTAAATAATAAGCTTCTAATAAATGATATAATAATACTATTATTGAAGCTATTCCCCTTAATCCGTCTAAAAGAATGAAATGTGGCTTTGAGGGGAGATATATATTTTGTGTTTTCATTTTTTTATTGTATATTTTTTATTTAAACAAATATTTATTTGATAATTTCAAAAATGTTGATATCAAATTAAAATTAAATTTTAATAAAAATTAATGGAAAATAAGTCAAAAATATATAAATCAACAATAAATTCAAATTTAAATTCAACTCAAAAAGATTTATCAAAGCAAAAAATTTTAAAAAAAGATGTAAAAATAGTAAAAGGTAATAAAAGACCATCAACAGCAACAGTTACAAAAAGTATAAATATAAATACTAATAATGTTCATCAAAATATTCATTCTAATCATCCTCCTTTGACAAAAAAAAGTGGTCCAGATAAAAATAATATGAAAAAAAATAATAAAATCATTATTAATAATAAAAATTCACATCTTAATAAAAATATTTATAGATATAATAATTTAGAAGAAGCTGTTTTATTCCTTCAAAAAGAAATTAGAAAATTTCTTCATCAAAAAAAAAATGATCCTAAAAATCAAATGATTGAAATATTAAAGCAAAGAAAAATTGATATCTTGCATAATTATAAAATTATTGATAAGAATGAACAAAAAGAAAAAGAAATGATATCAACTGTTGATTTAAATTATAATGATTTTTTGAAAAATATTAAAACAGGGAAAAAGAGTAATAATAATAATCATGAACATAATGACCATAAGAATAATAATAATAATATATTGAAAGAAGAAAAACATGAATTTACTAATATTGAGGATACAAACAATAATTTAAAGAAAAAAAATTCAAATGAAAATAATTCAACAAACAATAATAATAATAAAAATAATAATAACTTAAATAATAATAACAAAAATAAAATCAATAACAATAATAAAAATAAAATTAATGATAATAACATTATAAGTAATATTGATAATAATAATAATAATAATATTAAAAATAATATTGATAACAATAATAATAATATTATTATAGAAAAAAAAAATTCAAATGATATTCAAAAAGAAGAAAATGAAGAAATAAAATATGAAGGTCCAAATTCAGATTTAAAAGGATTAGATGATAAATATAATATTGATGATATAGAAGAAGAAATAATAAAAAATTATAAAGTAGAACCAAAAAGCATTAAATTAATAGATAAAAAACCAGTTAGTACTTCAGGAAGAAAAAAACAAGAATTAAATATTGTTGTTCTTTCAAAAAAAGATGAAAAAGAAAAAAACAATAAAACTTCAAATCAAGAAAATATTTTTGAAAGAATTGCTAAAGGAATGCAAAAAGATAAAAATGAAAAAAAAGAAGAAAATAAAAAGAAAAAGGAAAATAATCAATTAAAAGATTTACCTATAATAAATAATACAAATGAAAATAAGAAAATAAATAATAAAAATACAGAAAATGAGGAATTAACTAAAGAAAATAATAAAGATAATAATGAAAAAGAAATAATAAAAGAAAATAAAAAAGAAGAGACAGAGAAAAAAGAAGAAGAAAATAATATATTAGAATCTCAAAAAAAAGAAGAAAATATAGAAGAAAAAGTTGAAATAAAACCAACAGATGCATTTCAAAGATTATATAATTTTTTAGATTCAACATCATTAGAAAGACCATTACCTTCAATTTTGACAAACAATTTAGAACCACAAATAACTTTATTAAATAATAATAACATTGAAAATAATAATAATAATAACTTAAATATAAATAATAATAATATTATTAATAAAATTTCAAATTTTAATGAAATTCAAGAAAATACAAATTTAAATTATATAAATGAACAAGGAGATATAATATCTCTTAAATTAGAATTATCAGAATCAAAAAAAACAATAGATATAATGACAAAAGCAATATCAGAATTAAAAAAGCAATTAAGAGAAAAAGATGATTACTTAAATCGTCAATTATTAAATAAAAAGAATGAATATGATTCTATTATTGAGAAACAAAATATAATAATGGAAACAATAATAAATGAGAAAAAAGGTTTAGAAAACAAAGTAAATGATTTACAAGAAAAATTAAATCAATCAGAGAAAAATTCATATAAAAAAATTCAGAATATAAAAGAAAATTTTGATATAGAAACAAAAAAAAATAAAGACGCTTGGTTCCAAGCAGAAAAAATAAGAAGGAAAAAATGGGAAGAACAAAAATTAAAGGAAATAAAAGATTTAACTGCAAAAGGTTTAGAACCAGAAATAGAGAAAATAATAACAACTTATAAAAATAAAATGAATAATTTAGAAGAAGAATATAATAAACAATTAAAATTACAAAAAGAAAAATTAATTGAAGAATATGATTTAAAATATGATGATTTAAAAAAAAGATATATTAAAGAAAAAGAAAATGCTATTGAAAGTGAAAAAGAAATGAATAATCAAAGATTAAGAAATCAAAGTGAAAGATTAGAAGATGAAATTAATGAGGAAAGAAGAAGATTTAATGCTAAATTAAAAAGTGAAATTAACAGATTAGAGTCTTTAAGAGAAAAAGATAAAAATTATTATGAAGATCTAATTAAAAAATTAGAAGAAAGAAATAATAATAATTATTTAAATAATGAAAATGTTTTCCAAAAAAAAATAGAAGATTTAAAAAAAGAATATGATGATAAATTAAATTTTGAAATTGAAAATATTAAAAATAATTTAATTAAAGAAAATGAAGAAATTTTAAAAAAAAAAGAAAATAATTTAGAAAAAAAATATAAAGAAATGAAATTAGATTTAATTAAAGATAGAGATAAACAAATAAATATTGTTATTGAAAAATTAGGAGAAGAAACTTTACAAGAAAAAAAAAAAAATTTAAATGAAGCTCAAAAAAAAGCAAATGAAAAAAATTTATTTTTAATTGAAGAAAATAATTCAATTAAAAAGCAATTAACTGAATTAAATGAAAAATTAAATAATGAAATAAAAGAAAAAAATATATTAGAAGATAATTTAGATTTAATGACTAAAAAATTGCAATTAAAAGAAAATGATTATAATAATAAAGAAAAACAATATTTAGATTTACAAGAATTATATAAAAATTTATCAGATAAATTATCTAATTTAACAAGGGAATATAATAAAGAAAAAATGAATTTAGAAATTGAAATGAAATCAAATTCACAAAAAAATGATGCTGAAGTTATTTTATTAAAAAATAAGTTAGAAACTGCAAAAAAAATTTTTGATAAACAAAAAGAAGATATTGAAAAAAATCATCAAAAAGAAATTTTAGAAATTGAAGATAAAATTATGAAAACTTTAAAAATTAAAGAAGATATTATTCAAAGTCTACAAAGTGAAGTTGAAACTAAGGAAATTACCATTAAAAAATATGAAGAAATGCTTAATCAACAAAGAAAAGAATTTTTTGGAAGTTAAAAAAAATAAAAATTTAAAAATAAATTAATAATATTATTTATTAATTAATATAAATTTAAAAAAATTATCAAACTTTAAAACATAATTTTAATTCACCATATTAATGAATCAAAAATTGAATATATAAACTTTATATAAGTTTAATTATTACTATTTTGGATATTATTTTGAATATCCTTAAAAATTTTAAGATAATAATTAATTTCTTCTTTAACTTCTTCAGCATTATTTTCCTCATTATCATAATTATAATTATCAAAATCATATAAAGTACTAATTCCTTCCATTCTATTAGACAAAGTATCAAAAGCATATCCTTGTGGTAGTAACATTAAAATTCCATAAAAGCTTTTAACTAAATATAAATTTTTTATTGGTTCTAATAATTTAATTCTTATTGAATTAAATTGAGAAGTTTCTATTAATTGAACCATTAAACATAATTCTTTATAAAATTCATTTTCTAACTTTATTCCAGTGAAATTTAAAATTAAATTAAAACTTAATTCAAAATATTCTGAAATTATTGTTAAAATTAATACAGCTATTGCATTATAAGACCAAACAGTAAATAATTTATCAAAAAATATTTTGGCTTCATTATTCTTATTTCTTCCAAATTCAGATAAAGTTTTTCTTACTTCTTTTCCAGAAATATCAGTTATTAAAAATATATTTAATTTACTAACCATTTCATGAATAAATTTATTATTATTTGTATTTAATAAACTTTCAGATAAATTTTCAAATAGTTTTACAATGTCTAATTTTTTAGATAATAATTTTATTATTTTTTCCCAAAAATTATCTCTTAATTTTTTATCATCTAATAATTGATTAATAATTCTATCTATAACATTAGAAAAATATATTTCGTTATAATTACCAATATCACATAAAAAATAAATCATTTCTTTTAATAAATTTTCATTATCATTAGGTAAAAATTTTCCAAAAGAATCAATAAATTCTTTTCCATTTGGAAATATAGAATCACCATATTTATCAAATAAAATTTCATACCAATTAATTATTAATTCTAATTTTTCAGAATTAATTTTATTTCTTATTTTATTACTAAAACTTTTAACATCAAATTCTTTTGTATTTTTAGGAACATGTTCAATAATTTTAATAAGTAATTCATTTGTTTTTTTAGAATATTCTTCATTATTTTGATTTAAAATAACATCTATAACATTAATAAATAAATTAAAAGGAATTAATTTTAAATTATCTTCAATTTTATAATTTAATGACACTTCTTTTTCTTCCATTTCATTCTGAAGATTTGTTGTTATCCCTTGAAAAATAGGAGAAATTGGAATATTTGATTGATGAGATAATGAATTAAATGATGATTTTGAATTGTCAATTATTTGATGATTAAATGGAACACTTTTTTTTCTTCCTATGTTTGAATCATTTAAAAATATTTTTTTTGTTAAATTTGCATGACTTTTATATTCTTCTGTTGCTTGTATATCTCTTAACATTATATGATAAAATTTATTTAAATATTTATTTAGTCTTTCAAAAATAAATTCTTTCGATTTTCCTGTTGAATTACAATTTTCTATTATTAATAATAAATTTTTTTCATATATTGATTTATTTTCTAAATAATATTCTTCATATTTTTTATCTAAATTATCTTGAATTGACATTATACATTTTTTTACTATTTCTCTTATTTCTTCAGTATTATCATTTAATAAATTAAATAACCAAGGGATAATATCTTGTAAAATATATATTTGTTCAATTTGCTTTATATCACAAATTAATATAATCCAATTAACAACAAATAATTTAATTACTGTATCATTTGTTCCTACTTTTTCTAATAATTTATTCATTAAATCTTGACTATTAAAATTTTTATTTTTTTTTTTATCTTTTAATATTTTTGATATTGTGTTTTGAAGAATATTATCTAATATATTTCCTACTCCTCTTACATTTGAATCAAAATGTATTTTTAATATTATTGCAACCTCTAATAATTTATTTATATACTTTGATATTAAATTTTCATTATTTCTTAATATTTCGTTGATTTTATTTGTATATTCAACTATTGTTTTTGAATTTAAATCTTTGTAAATTTTAAATATTGAATTTAATAAAATAAATAATGCATCTATATTTTCTTCATTATATTTTAATATTATATTGATCATATCAAAAATTGGATTTAAATCTCCTCCTTTAATTATATAGTTCCTATAAGGTTTACTTTCATCTTGATTAAATAATTCTTTAACATATTCTTCACTTAATTGTATTATTGTATTGTCAATATCATTTTTAGGTAATTTTTGAAATATAAATGAATCTAATTCTTTAACTGCTGTTTTATTTAATTCTTTGTTAAATAAATTTTTAAGTATATTTTCAGGAAATTTGATTGATTCTTTTTTATTCATTTAATCAAATAAAATAAATAAAAAAATAATAAATAAAAAAAATAATAAAAAAAGAAAAATTATAAATTTACTTAAATAATATAAAAAAAATTAATTTTCCTTCTGAAAAAACTAAAAAAAAATGTTAAAAGCCAAAAACTACTTAACAATAAACAACGAATACCGTTATTGTACAGATAACATTTTAATGAAAGGAACTTTTTGTATATTATATAGAGGATACCATATATCAGAGGAGAATGTAAAAAATAAAAAATTTTACACAATAAAAGCAGAATCATCATCAACAAAGCATCCTCAATTAAAACATGAATATGAAATATTAAAACATTTAAACGAAAAAGGAAATAAAAAAACAGGAATTCCAAATTTTTTTAAATTTTACCCTTCAACAAATAATAAAAATTATATAATAATGGATATGTTTGGTCATACATTACAACAAATATTTGAATTAAGTGATTATAAATTTAATGAATTATCAGTTTTAAATATTTTAAATGAAATATTAGATATAATTGAATATATTCATTCTAAAAGAGTAATTCATAGAGATATTGAACCTTCACATTTAATATATACTATTAAAGATACTAGTGATATTTTATTCGGGAATAATGGAGAAAAAAAAGAAGGAAAAATAAATTCAAATTCAGATTTATTTTTATTAGATTATGGATTAAGTAAATTTTACTGTGATTCCCATAATAATCATATATTATTTAAAGATAATAAGAAACCAATTGGGAATATGATTTTTTGTTCTATTTGGAATTTATTAGGAATTGAAGAAAGTAGAAGAGATGATTTAGATTCTTTTTGTAATATTATGATATATTTAATTAATGGGAAATTACCTTGGATGAATATTAAAGCTAAAACTCAACAAGAAATTAAAGATAGAATTAAAGAAATTAAAATTTCTATTTCTCCTTTGGAAATTTGCTTTAATGTTCCTAACATTTTTAATGATAATTTTCTAAAAATGATTGAATATGTTAGAAGTTTACAATTCTGTGATAAACCTAATTATAATTTTTTAAGAATTTTAATTAATAATTGTATTGAAAAAATTATTTATGGAAAAAAAAATATAGATTGCTTTATTGTTATTAAAAATAAAAGTGAAGATGCTGAAATTGAAAGAATTTTGGAAAAGAGAAGAAAAGAAAGAGAAAAAGAAAAAATGTTAATTGAATGATTTTTATTTAATTTTTTTTTTGAATATTTAATTTAATTATTATTTCATTTTTATTTTTTAGAATTAATTTATTATTTCAGTGTGAATTAGTTTCATATATTTTTTATATAACATATATTTGTTTATTAGGGATTGACCAATATTAACTTGAATATTACCATAATTTTGGATTAACTCATATAATTTATTTGGTATTAATTTCCTTTCATTTTCATTAATTTCATATCTTTTATGTTTCCTAGATAAAAATTCTTCTTTTCCTTTTTCCATTTCATTTTTATTTCTCAAATTTCTAATATTAATTTTTTCCCCTTTATAATCATTAATTTTATTATCTAATACAGTAGGCATATTATTATATAAATTTTTCCAATTAACTTGATTTAATATATTTGTTGTTAAATCAAAATCATTATCAGTTGGTGCTATCATATACTCAAAAGGTTCTTTTAATCCTATATTTTCATTTAATAAAAATCCAGGATCATTAAATTTGAAAATTTTTTGAATTATTTTAAATATCGATAAATTAATTTGCTTTTTCTGAAATTTTATATTCAAAAAATTACCAGCATCAATTAAATTATTTAATTCTGAAGAAAAATATTTATTTAATAATTGCTTTATGTATTCATCTAATTTTGAAATTATTTTATTTTTTATATCTGATACTCTATTAATATTTAATGGTATTGTTTTAATATTAATTTGTTGATTATTGGTTATTATTTCAAATGATTCAATTAATAATATCATATTTGATTCAATATATTTTGAACCTCTTTCAACTAATAAAAGATCTATTTTAGATTTTGTTATAATAACTTTTTCATTCTTTTCAATTGAATTATTATTTATAAAATAACATCTTATTGAATTTTTTTCTTGAGAATCTATAAATATTATACTTTCTTTTTGTTTTTCTGATTTAATTAAAAATCCTTCAATTAAAGGATTATCCACTTTAATATTTATTTTTTGTTCTAAAAAAGGATCTACTATATCTTCTAAACTTTGACAAATGATTTTATTTTTTGAAGACATTATCAATTTATATATAAAATATTATGAGATTGCTTTATTAGAGTGTTTTTATTATAAATATTTTTTTGTAATTATTTCCCCGCTTTTTCATTGTTAATTTTATTAAATAAATTAACTAAATATTTTAAACAATATACTCAATATATAAAATATTATGTATTAAAAGTTAATTTAAAAAAAAATCTTTTTGAGAATAAGGTCAATTTTTGTTTGTCAAAGGAGTTTTAGTTTTTTTATTTTGAGTTAAATTTTTTGTTTTTCCTTTTTTTCTAATAATAAAGCTCAATCAAGCTTTTTTCAAATAATAATTCTTATTAATTTTTTATATTGAAAATAATATCTATTTAATCTCTGATTTTCTATAACTTCATTTATATTAAGTTTGGTTTTATATATCTTATTTCTTCTTGGTTATTAATTTTTTTGGAATTCAAAATTGTGTATTTTTCAAAATTATTTTTTTTCTTTTATAACTTATACTTATATGATTAAAATAATTCATTTTATGAATTTCATTTTATTCGAATATAAATTTTTTTGTTCAGAAATATTTTTCCATATTTTTTTCTAATGATGAAAATCAATGAAAATCCTTTTATATGAGATTTTTTAATTAATGCTTTAAAATAATGGTCTTTAATAATAGGAGGAGTTAATTTTTTTTATATTCAGAGAATTATTAAATAAAAATTAAATAATTAATATAATGAAATATAAAGAAAGAGTAGAAGCTTCAAAAGAATATGGTTTATTTAAATTTAGAGTTCCTTCAATTGAAGAAAGAAATGCAGCAATTGATATGTCTGGTGAAGGTACTTTATATAAAAAAATAATTTTAACTGATTTAAATTCTTTTTATAATCCCATACAAGTTCCTAAAAATAACGATAAAATTAGTAATAACTGGCTTTTATCTCATAAAGAATATGGTCAAACCTATACAGAATTTATTAGAACTAAATCTTATTTTCCTTTGAAAGATAAAAAAGATATTATTTATTTAGTTTATTTAAATTTTACAAAAAGTGTTCAAAAAGTAAAAAAACAAGAACAAAATCTTTTAACAACTGGTTTTATTGAAAATATAAATTTGAATGAATATTCTAAATCAAAAACAAAAATAATATATTATGAAGATGATTTAGATTTAACAGTTAATATACCAGAAAATTTAAACGAAAATTTATTAGATTTAACTTTAAATATGGTTAAAAATTATTTTTTTCCAATAAATGTTGAATTAATAAATTTTAATGTTCCTTTAGGAAATTTAATTTTTAGAAAAGAAGATGAAAGTGATAATTTAGTTTCAATAGAAGCAGATAGTTTATTAAACTATTTAAAACAATTTCATAAAATAGATAATTTTTATTGTATTTTATATTTTACAAATATAGATTTATTTCATAATGTCTCTATTTATAAAGAAAAAAAAGTCAATAAATATCAATTTTATCCTAAAACATTTTTAAATAATGATTCATGTTTTGAAATAAATAATGCAAAAATAAGAAAAGCCTTAATTTCATTATCTGAATTTAAAGTAAATATAGACAATTATAATAATAATAAAAATGATAAAAATATTATTGAAGATAAAGATGAGGAAGAAACAAAGCAAAAAAAATTAGAATCAAAATCATTTAAAAATTACATAAAATTAATTTTAAGAAACATATGTTTATTATTTGGTTTAAGTAATTGTATTTTTTATGAATGTTTACTAAATGGTTTTAATTCATTAGATTATTTTAATTCTCTTCCATTAGAATTATGTCCAGTTTGTTTAAAAAAATTATATGGAGTAATATTAAGAAAAGATCAAGATATTGAAGAAAAAATAAAAAATTCAATGCAAATTTATGAAAGGTTTAAATTATTAAGTCAATTTTTATCTTTTGGTGAAGAAAAAGAAAAAAGAGAAAAAGAAGAAAGAACAATTTCAAAAAAGAAAAAATCAAAAAAAGAAATTGAAAAAGAAAAAGAAGAAAAGGAAAAATTACAAGAAGAAAAAGAAATGAGAGAACAAGCTAAAAAAGGCAATATATATGCAAGAGAATTTGAAAATGAATGGGATTGGTATGATAGAAGAATAGAATCATTAAAAAATGTAGATTCATTTAATTAAAGAAACAAATTATAATTTAAATAAAAATTTATAAAAAAATCGAGGAAAAAAAATATATATAAATAATATAATATTTACATAAATTTATTTAAACTTTAAATTTTTAAAAAGGATAATATTTTTTTTCGATAACTTAAAGGAAAAAAGAGATATTTGTCAAAAAAGATTTAAATGGATTGAGTCAAATAGAAGGATTTAAATACTAAAATTTGATTAATTAATTGATTATGAAAAAAATATATAAAAATTCAACAAACAAAAAAAAACAAAAATAAAATACTAAAATATTTATTTTTATATTTAAATTTTTTTATATATTACATTTATTATAAAACTTTATTATTATCTTTATGTCTTAAAATCCTATAATAACTTTTCAATAGATAAATAATCAAAAGAAGTGCATTTCCATAAATTTCAGGAGCAATATCTAAATAAGGTAAACTAAAGAATTTTATTATTATCATGGCAAATAAGATAATCTTCAAATGAATTATTTTTGACAATATCAAAATTATAAAATTGCATAATTAAAGAAATTTTTCTCAAAGGTTTAATTTGATTTAATTAAAACCAATCATTCATAATCAAAGTAAATAATGAAGCAAAGAATAGGTTCAGAAGCTAAAATAGCATATTTGATGTTATTTTTTTTGATAAAAAAAAAAGAATAATATAACCTTCAGTGTTCATAATATGAATAAAACCATCTTTTGAAGAAGAAATCCTTAAATTTAAATTATAATTATATTTAATTGATATAATTTTTTATTATGAGCTCTTAATGATTTTATAAAATTATTGATATTGATATATGATATTTAATTAAATCATCTAATATTTGTCATTGAATTTTTTGAAAATGATTTTTGGTCTTTGAATTTTAAATATGTGAAAAACATTTTAAATATCTTTCCTCTCTTGAAACAAGGTTTGTTAATGTTTTTTGATTTTCCATTTTTACAAATGTTAAAATCTAAAAAAATTATTTCACATTTTAAAACATTTGAAAAAACATTTATATTTCATAATATTTATTTCTTTACTAAATTTTTAAATAGATTAAAATAAAATCAAATTTGGATTAATAAATTGGTTTTAAAAATTTTAATTTTCAAAAGTGATATGAATATTAACATTCTTATTAAAGTTGTTATTGGCTTAAAAATTTTTAGAAAAGATTACAAAAGTTCAAAATAAGGTTTTATGTTTATTTAAAAGTACATAAATTAATTATAAAAAATTTACACTAGTTATTTTTGGTGTTTGATATTCAATTTAACAATTAAACTTAAAAATATACATAATTATTCAAAAATAAATTTTTAATAAAATTTAACAATAAAAAATAAAAAGTATACAAAAAGGTTTAAAAACCGTTTTAACTGATGTTTTTTCTTGCTTTAAATTACAATTACTTAGGAATATTATTATCTTTTTCATCAGAAATTCCATTAATGTCTAAAAAAGGTTTTTCAATATATCCCATAAGTAAATTTCTAATATCATCATATTGAGTAACATCAGCAGGTTTTCTTCCATGAAGATCACTCATTAAAGGATTACCTCCTCTTTGTAATAAAATAATAACACATTCTTTTTGATTATTAAGAGCAGCTAAATAAAGTGGAGTTCTATATTTTTCATCAAATGAATTACAACATTTTCCATAATCTAATAATAAATTTAACATTTTTGAATATCCTAATTTTGCTGCCCAATGAAATCCTGTTTGTTTCATATAATCATATTGAGTTAAGTAATTTTTATCCTTTTCTAAAGCTTCTTTTACTGTTTCATATTTATCAAATTTTACTGATTCTATAAATTTTTCTGAACCTTTTAATTCAAATGGACTTTTTGGAAATGGATTTTTTGTTAGGAATGAACGAACTGATATTTCATTTGATGCTAAATATTTTATCGCTGCCATTAATACTTTTTTACGCTTTTGCTTTTCTAAATATTATATAATTAATATTTTTTTATTTTTACTTTTTCTATTGTCTGATAATTTTTTTATTAGTTTTTCTTTTTCTTCTTTTTCCTTTTTATCGTTTTTTATTTCATCATTTGGATTTATTGAATTCTGAAATATTTCATTTTGTTCTATATTATCTTCATCTTCTTCTTTTATTGAATCTATATTTTTACTATTTTTAATATTATATTATATTTATTTTACATTGTTGATTTATTTCTTTCTGAAATTACATTTATTCCTGTTTCTGCAGTACTTGAATTTTTAGTAAATATATTTGATTGTTGTGGAATATGAGTACTTTCATTTTGAGGTAAATTTTTATTCTCTATTATATCATTATAATTATTAATAATATTATTATTATTTATTGAATCTGGAATATCAAATTCTAAATTTATTTTATGGATTATTTCCTTATAATTAGGTAATTGATCTTTTACATTTACAATTGCTTTTTTACATACTTTCATTAAATATGGATCATAAGATATTGTTCTTCTTTCATAATTTGTGTTATAAAAATTTAAATTATTTAATGTTGAATTTGTTAACATTATATCTTTTGCAAAGTTTGAAAATTTGGTTTTTTTATTTCTAAATGATGATTTTCCTAATATTTTTTGCTTAAATTTCGTTTTATATACTTTAAATTTATCATTTGTTATATTACGTAAATTATCGAAATCTTTGTCATTATTTGTTTCTTCATATTGTGTTTTTGAATATCTTTCATATTTTTTATTTGACTCTTCTAAAATGTCTCCTAATGTTTTATACAAATTATGTTCATTTTGATTTATATAAATCATTTATTTCTAACGTAACGCAAGTTTAATCTGGAAAAATAAATAAAAAAAAACATAATAGTAAAAAAATAAATAAAAAAATTCAAATCAAAATATTAATTTTTTTAATAATATAAAAAAATGAATTAGTATTTATTTAGACCAAAAAATTCTTAAAGAAAAAAAAATAATTCTTATATTAAAACTTAATAATATATAAGTTCTTAAAAAGGAAAAATATAATCCAATTCTTATTTTTTATCTATCATTAAATCAACAAATAAAAATAAAATTGAAAAATTAAAATTTTAATTTATTATTATTTTGAATTATGGAAATATCTCCAGATAATTTTTCATTTTCTAACAATGAAGAAGAATCAATTTTTTTTCCAATTCCATCATTAAATGACGATTCATTTTTCATAGATAATATAGAAAAAAATAAAAATATAATAACATACACTCCAGGAATTTCTCAAGAAAATAATTTGATTAATAAAAATTTAGAAATTTCTTTTTCTGAAAGAAAGGATAATGAAATTAATCAAGGCAAACAATTATTTGAAATAGATAATTTAAATAAAAAAAATATAGAAAATAATATTTCCAAATTTGATTTTTCAACACTAATTTCAACTGATTTAAATATATCAGAAAACTGTTTTCTTTATGGTAAGAAAAAAATATTTAATTAATATTATTTAATTATTAGATAATTTACCTTTTTTTGAAATAACTTCTTCTTTACCAGAAACAATAATCAATATTATGAAAAATGAAAACAATCCGGTTTCAGCTGAATTCTTAATAGAAAACTTAAAAAAATATAAAGATAGTTTTAGAAAAGCAAATGGAAGTAAATATAATAACGATTTTAATAAAGTTATTTATTCTACTTTAAGATCTTCTGGTTATTTTTATAAAAACGATGAAGATAAATATTATTATAAAATTGAAAAAATTAGTGAATTTAATCATAAAATAAATTCGAGGAAAATTAAAAACGAACTAAGAAAAAATTTAATTGGAAATAAAAGAAATTTGAATTATAATTTAAAAAGTAAAAATGATTTATTACCTATTCAGGTTAAAATTAAAGTTCATCAAGTAAATAAAATTATAGAAAAATTAAGAAATAAATATAAAGGAAATTTAAAGTATAAATCAATAATGTTATGTTTGAATTTATTTAATGATTTAATTCAAAAATTCCTTTTCTTAATAAAAATGAATAAATCAAATTCAATTTATGATTTAACAGTCTTAAATGATAAAATAATTTCTTTTTGTCAAATAATCGAAAGAATGGAAAAAAATGAAATTTTTTTTCCTAAAATTGAAACAATATGTGAAAAAATTTTAAATAAAAATGCACAAATTAATGAAATAAATATAAATAATTATAATGGTTGTAATAATCAATTTTCAGAACCTCCGACAATGAAAAAATAACAATATCAAAGAAGTATTTCTTTTATTTTTTATAAATATTTTTCAGAAATTCAAAATAATATTTTTTCATATATTAATTTAAAAATGTTTAGTAATTTAAAAAATATAAATAAAAAATTTCCAATGGTTATAAAAATTAAAATAAAAATAAAAAAGCTAAAAAATAAAAATAGAAAACCTTTATAAATTATTATAATAAGTTTTCTTTCCATAAATTCCAGTTTTACAAATAGTAATAGACCATTCTCCAGCAAGTGCAATATCTCTTTTTTGTTCATTCAACTAAAAATCCTCCATTACAAGTAGCAGCATGTATTCTTTCTTTATGCCAATACGTAGCAATAACATAAAACTCCTTTAATATTAGAAATCCAATGAGCTTTTCCATCTTCTAAATAAATATCTTTGAAATATCCTTCTGTCATTAAGTAATATAGTTTTTTACTCCTTTTATTGCGAAGAACATTACTATATCTCCTCCTACTGTTTTTGCTGTGTTTTTTAATATGGCTTCTCCTACTCCTACTCCTACTCCTGCTTCTGTTCCATCTAATATTGCAGCTATTTTAAGCTTTACTTCTTCTCTTTTATTTTTTTGTTTTGAACATTTCATTTCATAGAGTGATTGATATAAGGAATAATATTATTAGATTTTTTTAATTTTTTCTCAAAATTTTTTTATTTTGCATGTATAAATATTATTGTTTTTATATTTTTTTTGTTCCATTTGAAAATGGGGAGTATCCCTAAAGTCATTTTCATAAATGTTTCTCAGATTTTTTAAATTTTAAGCAAAGTTGGAATTCTTTTCTAATAATGAAAAAATTATGTAATAAATATTAAAAAAATATTACCTTAATATATATGATTGTTTTTTAATATTAATGCATAAAGTTTATAAAACTATTAAAAGAAAA
>JAEEGK010012701.1_pt1 | contig 19100 bp, 14 predicted proteins | sample 8958771 | NCBI WGS metagenome assembly JAEEGK01 (sample SAMN16246547, study PRJNA631951) | gut metagenome | biome: gut microbiome; feature: rumen; material: SC-attached | host: Bos | place: Iran: Karaj | collected 2018-10
TAACGCTCAGACAACCATAATTGAAACTTCTTCATCCGGAGAGCAGAAGGAATATGTTTCCGGTAAGATAGGCAAAGGATATATGGTGCTCTGCGGTATCATGGACAGCGATACGGTCGGGATAGCGAATAAGATGGTTGCAAAGCTTTTAGGACTTCGCATATTCGAGGATGAAAACGGCAAGACCAATCTGGATCTTAAAACTGTCGGAGGAGAACTGATGATAGTTTCCCAGTTCACACTCTGTGCGGATACAAGTCACGGAAACAGACCCGCATTCATCAAAGCGGCCCGTCCCGAGAAAGCAATTCCCATATACGAACATATAATAGAAGAGTGCCGTAATGCCGGTTATAATGTTCAGACCGGAGTATTCGGTGCGGATATGAAGGTCGAACTTACGAATGACGGTCCATTTACGATCATTCTTGATTCAGACGATTTCATTAAGACGGATAAATAAACTAATAAAATATGTGTTAATTATTTAACAAGATGACAGCAAAAGAGTACGACAATATAGTTTTGATAGGCATGCCAGGTGTCGGTAAATCCACTGCCGGTGTTATCGCAGCCAAGCAGCTGGGAATGCGTTTCGAAGATGCGGACATCTTGATACAGCACAGAGAGAAAAAGCTGCTGAGTCAGATAATCGATGAAAAAGGTATAGATGGGTTCCTGGGCATTGAAAATGATGTTCTGAAGGGTATAAATGATAAAGGCTTGCTCATAGCCACCGGCGGCAGCGCCGTATACAGCTCCGAGGCTATGGAATATCTACAGAAAAACAGCCTGATAATATACCTGCATCTGGATCTGAGTGATTTATCATTGCGTTTATCCGATCTGAAACATCGAGGCGTTGTTTTACGGGACGGACAAACTCTTAATGACATATACGATGAAAGAGTTCCGCTTTACAGAAAGTACGCAGATGTTGAAATTGATGAAACGGGACTCGATATTGAAGAAACAGTTGCCCTGATATGTGAAAGGGCATCCACATACAACTATTCGCAAAATACGGATTTAACGAATAGTTAGTACGGCAAAATCAGCGTTTTAAGGCTTTATCTTTATATTGGCATAAATAAATGATCACTGCCCCGTAAGAATTACGGGAATAAAATATTTAAACACAGAGGTATTTTGTAATGAAGTTCGCAGACAGACTTGATAATTTTGGTGCAGAAATATTCGCCGCACTGAATGAAAAAAAGATCGCGTGTGAAGCCAAGGGTCAAAAGATCTATAACTTTTCGGTAGGCACTCCCGATTTTCCGGTTCCCGATCATATAAAGAATGCACTTATCGAAGCTGCTCAGGATCCCGTTAACTGGAAATATTCGCTCAGGGATATGCCCGAGATGCTCGAGGCCGTATGTGCATATTTCAAAAAGCGTTACAACGTTGACGGCATCACTCCCGATATGGTCATGAGCTGTTACGGAACACAGGAAGGTTGCGGACATCTTTGCCTTGCACTTCTTAACAAGGGAGACACCGTACTTCTTCCGGATCCCTGTTATCCCGTTTTCCAGGCAGGAGCATTCCTTGCGGAAGCTGATCCTTACTACTACCCTCTTATAGCTGAAAACAACTTCCTTCCGGACGTTAAATCCATTCCTGAGGACGTAGCTAAGAAGGCAAAGGTTATGATCGTTTCACTTCCCGCAAATCCCGTGGGAAGCGTCGCAAAAGAAGGAATCTATGACGAGATAATCGCCTGGGCAAAGGCAAATGATGTAATGATCGTTCACGATAACGCATACAGCGACATCATTTACGACGGAAATATCGGTCAGAGCTTCCTTAAACATGTCGGAGCTCTTGATGTGGGTGTCGAATTCTTTTCACTTTCAAAGTCTTTTGATGTCACAGGTGCAAGGATCAGCTTCCTTGTTGGAAGAAAAGACATTGTAGCAGCCGTTAAAAAGCTCAGGAGCCAGATTGATTTCGGAATGTTCATACCCATCCAGAAGGCTGCCATTGCGGCTCTTACGGGTCCCGAAGACTCGGTCAAGTCACAGAACAAAGAATATCAGAACAGACGAGACGCACTCTGCGGAGGCGCAAGAAAGATCGGCTGGAATATTCCCGATGCCAAGGGTTCTATGTTCGTATGGGCACCTGTTCCCGAGGGACACGGTACTTCTATGGAGTTCTGTATGGAGCTTCTTGAAAAGACCGGTGTTCTCTGCACACCCGGCTCATCATTCGGACCTTCCGGTGAAGGCTATGTAAGAATGGCTCTTGTAGCGACTGTTCCTGTCATCGAAGAAGCTCTTAATGCAATAAAAGAAAGCGGAATTATTAACGGGTAATAAACCAATGGACTCAAAGAAAAACAAGATCCTCAATAACAAATTATATCTCTATCTGACAGAATTCTTCGCGGGTATGTCAGTAATGGCTGTCGAACTCGGAGCAAGCAGGTTACTTGCTCCTTATTTCAGTTCTTCACAGATCGTATGGACGATAATCATCGGAACCATAATGATCGCCATGGCTCTCGGAAATATCTACGGCGGACGTAAAGCTGACAAGGATCCAAATCCCGATAGGCTTTACAGAAGGATCCTCGTAGCTGCCGTTTGGATCGCAATGATCCCTGTGGTCGGTAAATATATCATCATAGGAATCTCTGCTGTTCTTATCTTTTCGATCAATACGGATTTCCTTGTCATCGCTGCATTTGTAGCCTGCATGGTCATATTCGTATTTCCTTTGTTCCTGCTCGGAACCGTAACACCCTCACTTGTAAAATATTCGGTAGACAGCCTTGATGACAGCGGTAAAGTAGTCGGTATGCTCAATGCCGCAAATACCATCGGAAGCATCATCGGTACTTTCGTTCCCACATTCATAAGCATCCCGGCAGTCGGAACTTCAGCAACATTTCTTATCTTTGCTGCGATCCTTCTTGCTCTGTGCCTTGTTTATTTTATCTCCGGACATGTTAAGAGCATCGGTTCCATAGCTGCGGTGATCATCTTCATTCTTTGCTGTATTTTTGGACATAAAAGTAATTTCGCATTTTGGGTTAGTGACCTGGTTGTCGAGGATGAATCGATATACAATTATATACAGGTTTCCGAAAATGATGATTCGATAATCCTTTCAACAAATGTTCTTTTCGGAGTTCAGTCCATCTACAAAAAAGGCGGCGAGCTTTCCGGGATGTGCTATGACTATTATATGGCCGGACCTTATATGGCAGGTCTTTATGAAAAAGAAAAACCTCTCGACATACTTGTTCTCGGTATGGGAAGCGGAACCTTTGCCACACAGTGTGACCGGTATTTTGATGAAGTTAATATAGAAGGTGTTGAGATCGATCAGAAGATCGCAGATCTTTCATATAAGTATTTTGAGCTTCCGGAAGATATCAGGATAACAACATATGACGGACGTGCTTTTCTTCAAGAGATTCCTTCAGACAAACTTTATGATGTTATAGTCGTGGATGCTTATCAGGATATAACGATCCCTTTTCAGATGGCCACAGTCGAGTTTTTTACACTCGTTAAGGATCATCTATATGATGATGGCGTAATGGTTGTTAATATGAACATGAGGGACGATACCGAAGGAAATATTAACGAATATCTTTCCGATACTATTTCATCCGTATTTCCCAATGTCTATACCGCTGATGTTTACGGATGTACAAATAGGGAACTTTTTGCAGGCAAGTCAGACATTATTGAAACATTTCATAATAATACCGATCTGGAAGAAAATGATGTCCTCATATCTGCAATGGAAAAAGTCGACAGATCTCTTGTCGAATATGAAGCCGGAAACAATATAATGACGGATGATAAGGCACCTGTAGAGCTTCTCAGCATGAAGGCCATAGACGGACTCATAAGTAATGAAACATCATATTATAAGGATCTTTATGACAGAGAAGGACTTGAAGGACTCCTGAACGAATTATCTTGATCAGATCAAAATAAAACACAGGCAATGAAAGCCTGTGTTTTTATAAGTCCGAATATCTGATCAGATATCAATTATTAAAACTTCGGGATGATTAAAGAATCTTGGAAGCGGCGTGCTTTCTCTTGCAAGGCCCCTGCTTACGACCATAATGGTTCCGCTTGGAAGTTCGTATGCACCGTTTATATATGTAGCCATAGCTCCCTGGTCAGGTACATAAACACCTTTGTTAATAATAGGAATCCTGAACTGACCGGCATGTGCATGACCTGAAAGTATCAGATCGAAATCATACTTTTCATATATGTGAATCTTTTCCGGACGGTGACTTGCAAGAATCCTTATATGTGAAGGATCTGTTTCGGAAGCAATTCTGTCAAACTGATCGAGCCAGTCGTAGTACGAAATATCGGTAGGATCATCAACACCGCACATATCAATGGTGAATCCGTCCTCTTCTATCTTTTCGCACTCTCCTTCCAGAACATGTACTCCGATCGACCTTAGATATTCTTTCATGGAATCAGCTCTTCCGCTCCAGTATTCGTGATTTCCGGTCACATAATAGCAGGGATATTTGGAGACGAGACCTTCAAACAGGATCTTCGCGTTATCATCGCTCAGGTTATCATCGAATATGTCTCCGGAAAAAACAATGATATCAGGTTCTTCCTTATCTATTCGGTTTATAAGACTTTTCTGACCGTTTCCGTAATAACAGGAATGAAGATCGGTTATAAGTGCTATCCTGAAGCCAACAGGTCCGTTTTCGGTCAGATCCAAAGTGATCCTTTCGGTCACAGGAATCCATGTCCATGCATATATCAACAATACAGAAACAAGAAGTATTGTTATGAACTTAATTAGTTTTTTTAATTTCATTTGAAAATCTTAAGGCGTTCAAGATTTGGAACGTAGAACGGGCTTTTCTCATCTATCTTATATACTTCATAGAATTTATCGAATTGTCCGAGTATATAGTTTATCCTGAACTTAGCAGGAAGATGATTGTCTCCGTTTAATAATGCAGCGCCTTCTTCGGTATAATATGTAGCTCTTCTTGATGCATAAGAAGTAAAGAACAGGTCGTAATCGATATTATCCTGTTCGGAAAGTATCCTCAGACAGATTTCCATAGCCATGAGATCTGCATATGTTTCATCAACATAATAAGCACCGTTTATCGGATCGAAATAGTCAGTTTCTTTACCGTCAAAGAACTGGATTATCCTGCGGATACGGTCATCATATTCATTGTATTCTTCTTCGGTCATCCAATTCCAGTAATATCCGTCACCTTCGAAACAAATAAACCTGGGACCGAATGAATGAGAAATTTCATGTGCGACGGTCATTCCGAGCAGTGCAATCTTTTCTTCATATGACATATCGGATTCAAGGAGAACTGTGATCAGTCCGGTTGTCAGTGTTATATTGTTGAGACTGCCGTTATAAAATGCGTTTACAACGAAATTATTCTGAAAATAAGTTCCTCTTTCTTCCTCGTTATAAAATGCCTGCGAATAATAGAATCCTCTTCTGCTCTGTTTGATCTTTACAAAATTATTAAAAAGATCATCTGTGATCTCGACATCGGAGAGATCATAAATATGATCACTGACTCCGTAAGAAGGCTTCATAAGAACAATCTTTCTTATAGCGGTCTCCATACTTTTTTCGGAAAGCCATTCGAAATCCCTGACAACAGCCTGCGCCTGTGTTTTGACGGAAAATACAAACTGTCTTATCTCTTTTAATTTTTCTTCGTCAAAGAATCTGTTCTGATATTCGATTGCAAGATTATCAGATGAAAAATTAGTCAGATAATAGAATGCATTATCATATCTTTCATCATCATACCATTCCCAGTCACTGTTGAGATAAGAGGTATCGAAAATAATGTTCAATATAAATGTGTCTTTAAGTGCTTCAAGATTATCCTGGGTAAATACCTCGTTAAGGTAATCTATCAGGTTATCAGTTGAAACAATGGGCATAGAAAGATCGGATTCCGTTACTACTTCAAAGCATTCAAATAAGGGAACCTTAACGTTATTCTGTTCAAGAGTATCCTTGAAGAAATATTGGTAGTTATGACCGTTATCATAGCTGGCGGCAAAATCTTTGGCATACTGATTGATACGGATCGCATTGCTTAGCATCTCTAGAAATCTTTCCTGTGAGATGCCGAGCTTTTCCATATTCTGATAAATGGTCCATAATTCGTCATCGGAAGGATTGGCTATGAAGGTATTGTAAAGATTGAAATAATCATTATAATACTTGGGTTCGAAATAGATCAGATTATTCGCTTCATCGCCGCCATAAATTGAATAATATATTTCATCATTAAAAGCGGCATATTCCTTATTCAGGTACAGATCATAGAGTTCATCGAGGGACGAAACTTCTTCAATTGGAGCAATGAATTCCAGTAAAGATTCGTTAAGTGAATCATTTACTCCTTCGGAATAAAACTGATCGTATATATATTTTGTCTTGTACAGGGGATCGTCTGCAGACAGATTATAAAGAGAATCATCATTTAAAATATCATAGAGTCTGGAATTTTCCAGTTCAATGATATCGTCGAATTTATAAGCCAAAACTTTATCGGAATCTTCAAGTTCCTTCAGCCATTCACTGTTTACATATTCATCAAAATCCCAGATGGGAATTCCGTTATCGGTTATGGGATATTTTTTTACTTCGTCGACACCGACAATGCTTTCCTCGTTTGATAAAACGGTTTCATTGTCGACAACAGAAAGATCTGAGGTGCTGTTTGAACCGCACCCCCAAAGAGGTAATACAAGTGTCAATGCCATTGAAACGGCGGTGATTCTGCTAAATAAACCGGTCTTCATCAGTAGTTATCTTCCTCTTCTGTCCTGTCCGCTTGTAATATAGAAATTACGTTTTGCATCATACATACGCTCATCTGCAAGCTTTGCAAGTTCGGATATATTCTTGTTAGGAGACTCTCTGTAAGGAGCATATCCTACCGACATGGCAAGCTGTTGGACATATTTGCCTTTCCATTTGATCATAGACCTGGTAAGGGTATTCTTTCTTTCTTCGAGCTTATCCTCATCGCATTGTATCATAACGGCAAATTCATCGCCACCGATTCGGTAAACTTTTCCGAAATCTTTAAAGCAGTTATTGAGAAGTGAAGATGCTCCGCATATCATCTCATCACCGGCCTGATGTCCGAGTGTATCGTTCACCTTCTTCAGACCGTTGATATCTACGGCAATATATACAAAATCCTTGTTCATGCCGAAATTTTTATACTCGGTAAGCTTATCTTCATATGCTCTTCTGTTGTAGCATTCGGTAAGTCTATCGGTATTTGAGAGCTTAACAACCATCAGATATGATTCCCTGAGCCTGAAGATCATATTTGCAAACATACCGATAAATACAGATAAAAGAGCAAATACGGTCAATGTTATGATGATCCTTGAGATGGGATACCATCCTGTTTTGGGGCTTAAAGAAAGCTCCCAGACCAGATTTTCGACATTAAACCGAACACTTACTTCATTTTCGGGTTTGGTAGCTGATTCGCGGATTATATGTCTTGTATTATGGCTGTCAAGATAAGTAAGTCTGTAATTGATACCGAGATCTTCCAGACTGCTTAAGTTTAACGCATCATTGAGAGAATCCGAAGATATATTAAATCCGACCAGTCCCCAGAGGGCGTTTTTCCCGGAGGATTTATCAATAACGGGAATGGTCCCTGAAACGCCGAAACCTCCCTCTTTTATATCATATGTATTGGTCAGGATGGGATTTCCCTGTTCATATATCTTGGGATCGGTAACGTTTCCGGTTTTTGTTACATCGAGATAATCATATCCTATGAGTGATTCATTGGTGAGAATGGGATAAACATCCGAAACAACTCCTTCAGGAGCTATGGATATGTATTTTAATGTGATGCCTGTCTCATCTTTTACATTTTCATAAATGTCATCCGCGAGGGATTCAAAGAATTTGCTATCACCGCCCAGATCCTGTAAAAGTATATTTATGACATCGGTACGGATTATGACTGATTCAATGGTGGATGATATATTGTTGGCTTTCTCTTCCGCTATATATCTGTAATTCTTCTCCAGATTTGAGATCTCTTTTTGAACATAAAGGTAATAGACGATCGAAAGTATCGCCATGTTGAGAATACCTATTAAGATTACATACAGAATTCTTTTCTTCATCATTACCTGAGCTGCTCGTAAAGAGGGGGCAGATCTTTTTTCCTGGTCAATTCAACAAGTCCGAGAGCAGTTATATCGAGAACAGTTACTTTGACAATATCATCGGAAGATTCTTTCTTAAGAAGTTCCATCAAAGTCTCTCTGGCATCTTCTGAAACAAGATTTATGAAATCAATTATAATGATTCCCGATATGTTTCTGAGTCTGAGCTGTCTGCATACTTCCGATGCGGCTTCGAGATTTACGGATAGGTATGCGGATTCTTTATCGGTTCCTTTTGAAGGAGTAAATTTCCCACTGTTTACATCGATCACTGTCATAGCTTCAGTGTGCTCAATGCATAAATATCCGCCGCATTTAAGCCAGACTTTTTTTGCGGTAGCTTCTTCAAGTATCGTCTTCAGACTGTAGAGCTTCGAAAGACCGTAATCACTGTCTTCATAAAGCCTTATATCATCAAAAGAAGACTTGAGATCTTCGTATACCTGCGGGATATCGGTAACTATTTCGGTATACTCTTTCTTTCGGAAAACCTTGTTTATTCTGTCTTTTAAGAATGAGTCATCTTTATACAGATATGAATACGCGGTAAGATGTCCGGACTTATTGTAAAGCTTTTCACCTTCGGGGTATTTCGAATAATCGATCTTGGCTGTAAATGTAGCTCTTTTGCCCTTCTGTGCATATGAGAACAATCTTACCGGGATAAGATCACCCTGCTTTACGGAAGTTTCTTTGGGAAGCTTACTGAGAGGCAGGTAACCGTCCTTACCCGGAGCATATTCGATAAATGCGGCTCCGATGTCTTTTTTGACATCCCTGACATAGGCAATGACTATATCACCGGAGTTTATACTGCCCTGATTGAAAAGATCGTCATCTCCGAGAACATTTATGCCGATAGTTTCACCTTCCGAGATAAGAAAAGCGATCATTTTATCGTCAATATATGTAATGACGAGTTTTGCATCTTCACTGTTTCTCATATCATGAAGCTTCTTTGCATTTTCTTTTTCGGCGCTCTGAACCGTTACTCTGCTCATAAACCTACATCTTCAAGTGAGATCAGCTCTCCGTTTTCTCCCTGTGTGAACATATCAATCCTGGTGATCTTAAGTGCATTTTCCGGAAGCGTTAAATCTCCGAGATTCATCAGATATTCCATTACGAATACAGGTTTAATGGAATCGGCACTCGAGGAATTTATGGTCATCCTTACAACCGGATCATCGCTTCCGTTTTCAATCCTGAGATTGTATATAAATTCCTTTAGATCAATATCCCTGGATGTTTTCTTAGTTTCTTTGTGATATATACAATGATCGGATGAAAGCATAATACCGATCAGTTCCTCGAGTTTTTCCTTACCCGGACATAAAGCCTTTTTGTCTTCAAAGAAGGTGATCTCATACTCCGAAGCAAATACGGATGCCATTGCGTTACCGGCTTCTTCCGGAAGGACCTTTACAGATCTGATCCTGATTCCGGGTACGCTAGCTTCATTGAGTGAATTTAAAATGGCTTCGGTATCAGGATGTTCATCATCGATACCTATATCCATATATTCACCTTCACTTTCCATGCCTACACCCAAAGGTGAAGCAAAGGTCATTACCTGATGGGGAGAATATCCTCCCGTATAGGAAACATTTACACCGGCTCTTCTGATGCACTTCTGAAAGTATCTCATGACATCCAGATGACCGATATATCTGACTGCGCCGTGTTTGGTAAATCTTATTCTGATCTTCATTTCATCAACACTTCTAATTCTGTTTGTGCAAGGAGCAGACCGTCATCGACTGAAAGCTCTTTGTTTATTATCCTGATCATCTTGTCGCCGAGAATGGTATAAAAATTTGGCCATTTTTTGGTTACAGGTCTGTATATTCCGTATTCAAGTGCTTTGCAGATATCATTAAGATGAGGATTTATCGAAAGCATATCCGGATCGTTCAGGATCGAATATCTGCATGGGATTCCGCCGTAAGATACGCTTTCACATTGTACATCCGGATCCATAAGGTAATTGAGCAGCATCAGAGCCGATTCCTTGTCTGTGCAGTTATCCGGAATACCAAGTGTCCAAATGCCAAGGATATTTGAATTATATCCCGGAGCATCGTAGGTTACTTTACCGGGAAAAGGAATATAATCAATATTGCTGTTTTCATTTGGATCGCACCATCCGGGCCATCCGACGGCTATGGATATATCACCGCTGTCTACACCTTTTACGATATCTTCTTTTGATGCCGTGGATCCGTTTTCAAGAAGGAACATATATAGTTCCATGGCATTCTTAAACTCTTCGGAAGAAACAGTCGGATTATTGTTTTCATCAACAACCCATCCGCCGAATGATCTCAGAATGGGAAGAAAATCAACAACTGCATTGTTTTCCGAATCAGCCCTGCAGGCAAATCCACCATAGCCGTTTTTTTCCGCCAGAAGTGTGTATTTGATCACATCTTCAAGAGATCCGAAATCATCTTCTCCGTAACCGAGCTCGGCTGCGGTGTTTTTGTTATATAACATAACTGTTACATTACCGTAATATGGAACAAGATAAATATCATCGCCGACTTTGCAAATTGAAGTGGTTGCGGAAATTATGTCCTCATCAAAAGAATAACCCTGATCACTCAGATTCGTGAGCATTCCGCCGGATAAAAATTCCGCTACCCAACTGCTGTCGACCATGCAAAGATCAAATATACCTTTTTTATTTACCGAATCATTGAGGAGATTATTGTGAAGATCTTCTTCAGAAAATTCGATCACAGCAACGCTGATACCTGTTTTTTCTTCAAAACCCGGAAGACATTTTTTTATAACATCAGCATAGACCCCGGAACGTACTGCGATGGTCAATGTATCCTTTGTTCTGTATCCGGTTTTACCGCATCCGCTCAAAGACATTACCATGATCATACAGATAAGGATGCAGAAATACTTTTTAATCGTTTTCATCTAAATTAGCTTTTTGAAGATTTTCAAAATCCATTCCGTTCAGAGCCAGTACCATGGAAAGGGTTGATATCGGTTTTCTTATATATCTCAGATTAGGCCTTGAAGGTACGGTTTCGGAATCGTCTCCTATCATCATGATTCCGATGACCATGGGATGCTCATCAAGGAACTTTTCGGTTTCTTCACAGTAATACTCTCTGATAAAGAACAGATAGTCTGTTTTTCCCGTAGCCTTATAATCTTTCAGGCTGGTAATAACTTTACCGTCCATTCCAAGAGCTTTCATCTCTTTCTGGAATTCATCATTGAGCATATTCTTTTCATTCAGACAGAACGCAAATTTTCTGCTCGAATTCTCGACGATAAGATCCTTTTTATGATCAGCAACCTTTGAAGGAATTGAAAATGAAAAATCAAGTTCCATATCATTGGTGTTGCTGACATTAAATGAACCGTCCATGGCTTCAATGAGTTTTTTGGATATTGTATATCTGGGTTCGGTATATTTGTCGGGATCGAAAGGTTTCATATCCCTTCCGAAACCGATCAGATGAAATTCGATAAATATCTCTTCTTCGGAAATGGGTCTGCAGGAAAGAACTATCCTTACAATACCGGGCCCGGTGATCTTGATCATTGTTTCCGAGAGATTGACTACGACCTGTCTTATCCTGACATTGTCACCGATAAGTTCGTGAGGAAGTTCCGGATCAATCACGAAGATATAATCTGTATCAGCTTCTCCTATCCCGCCCTGAACGGTGTTAAGAACACCATATATCTCGTACAGAGGATTATAAACCTTGTTAACGATCTCCAGACTGTCATTATCAAGCATAAAATGATCGTTCATTTCATTGACTATGCTTTTAAGTCCTGCACCCGACTTGTTGATCTGCGTCAGGCAATCAGTGATATCTGCAGACAGACCGGAATTTTTTAGTGCAGAGTCACTTAAGGTAAGCACCTTATTGATCGGAGCAAGAAGCTTATTCGACATGAAGGTCAGATAATCCAGTTTGGTCAGGGAATTTCTTTCAATATCGGAATTCATTTCCTTCATGAGTTTCATCTGATCGATCTCGGCAGACATATCGTGGAAGAAATATGCGGTGCCGATTATATCATCTTCGGGACCGATCGTTTTTTTGCTTGTTTTGAAATAATAATCCTGTCCGTTATTGGAATACGGAAGAACTTCAAAATCCCCTATCTTCTCTGTATTGGAGATAAGGCGTTCCATTAATCCGATATCATGAATTCCTTTTATGATCTCTTCGCTAACTATACTCTTGAACTTATCATTGATGTGGATCACATCATTGTACATGTTATAGATAATTACACCGTCACTCAGTTCGTTTGCAAAATCATATAAAACCATATCACGCATCTTCAGATTCGAATAAATGAAGATATAATAATATGTCAGGTAACATACAAAGTTCATTACCAGTGTGTGAATCCATACGGGAATATTATTGATGTATGTATAGACAATGAGAATAAACATGATCAGCTGAAGGATCATGAGGTTAATGTATTTAACTTTGAAAACTTCGGGAACATTGAATACAAAGATAAGCATCATGGAGAATATGATGATGCAGTTGATAAGACAAAGTGCATGGAATGCGATAAATACATCCGGAACGAACTGAAGAAGGGGCATTTTAACAACCCACCATATCCTGCCGAATACAACAACCTGCGAAAAACTGATAAGACCGTTTTTGAAAAAACAGGAAAAAATGATCGCAGACTGAATGCCGCATATAGCAGCCATTCCGAGATTGCAATCAAGGTGTAGTTTACTCGTATGCGATCTTATGACTGTGAGAAGCGTTCCGAAAAACAGCCAGGGATATATGAAATAATACATGAGAAGATAATTTCTGGCCTCTTTGATGGTATCGGCTGAAATTATGAGCATACTTAAAATATCTGCAACAATAAGTACAGATGAAGTGATGACAAAACCAATATTCTTGTGTTTTTCCCGAAGACTGAAAAATATCGAGATCAACACAACTATGATTAGAAATGTAAAGATTAAATTTATAGTCATTGCTCCCCGTGTCTAATAAGAATAAATATATTATAACACCGGATATTTATAAAAAAAAGATAAACTCCGCCTGTTTTACGGCTTTTTTTCTGAGCCGGGGCATATTCCGGCACCGAAAGTAGCAGCACCGCAACCGCTGCAGCCTGCCCTGCAGTTCAAAGTGATCTCTCCTCTCGCAGCTTTCTTGTATTCTTTGAGAAGAAATGCCTTACTGACCCCAATATCTATGAAATCCCAGGGGAAAAGCTCATCATCATTTCTTTCACGGAAAGCATAGAAATCCAGACTGAGTCCGCATTCGTCGAGAGCCTCGATCCATCTTTCATGCTTGTACTGATCCGACCAGGCGTCATAAATACCGCCTTTTTCATATACATTCCTGATAACGGCGGCAACTTTTCTGTCTCCTCTGGCAAGAAGTGCTTCTATAACACTGGTATCCGCATCATGCCAGTTATAATGGATCCTCTTCTGATTAAGCTGCTCAGAGATACCTTTCCTGCAGACATATGCTTTTCTTATGAATTCATCCGTTGTGCACTGAGGTGCCCACTGGAATGCAGTAAAAGGCTTTGGCACAAAGAATGAAGTGGAAACGGTAATGGAGATGGGACCGTTCACTCTCTTATCCCTGGGGACCATTTCAAAGAATTCCGCGGCAACCTTATTGGCAAGGTCACCAATGCCGAGGATATCATCGTCATTTTCAAAAGGATGTCCGAGCATGAAATAGAACTTAAACTTGGTCCATCCGCCGGCTATCGCCTGTGCCGAACCGGATAAGATATCCTCCTCGGTCAGTCCTTTATTGATAACGTTTCTGAGTCTCTGGGATCCCGCTTCCGGAGCAAAGGTAACCGAAGTCTTCTTGATATCTTCAACCTTGTTCATTACATCCAGGGAAAAAGCATCGATACGAAGCGAAGGAAGGGTTATATTAACCTTTCTCTTTTCACATTCAACGATCAAGTTATCGAGAAGCTCCGGCAAATGCGTATAGTCGGATGATGAGAGCGAACTTAAAGAAACCTCTTCATATCCGGTTGAATCGAGCATCTGATATACGGTATCGAGAAGTTTCTCAACGCTTCTTTCGCGTACCGGTCTGTAAAGTTCTCCTGCCTGACAGAATCTGCATCCCCTGATGCATCCGCGCATTATCTCGAGTACAACCCTGTCCTGAACACATCTGATATAAGGAACGACGGGCTTCTTGGGATAATATGTATCATCAAGATCCTTAACGACTTCCTTTTTAATTTTCAGCGGAAGACCTTCAACTACAGGCTTAAAATCGGCAAGAGTTCCGTCATCGTTGTAAGAGGGTTCATAGAATCTTGGAACATAGAGTCCTTTTATCTTGCCCGCTTCGATCAAAAATTCGTCACGATTCTTTCCCTCATCCTTCATCTTCTCATAAAGATCAAGAAGTTCCCTGTACCTGGTCTCTCCTTCTCCGATATAGAAAATATCAAAAAAGTCGGCTATGGGTTCGGGATTGTATGTGCAGGGACCTCCTCCGATAACAATGGGATCCTCTTCCGTTCTGTCCTTTGATTCGATGGGAATACCCGAAAGATCCAATACCTGAAGGATATTGGTATAGCACATCTCATACTGAATAGTGATACCGAGGAAATCCGCTTCCTTAACGGGTCTTTGTGATTCCAGTGAAAAAAGAGGGATATGCTTTTCTCGCATGATCTTGTCAAGATCTATCCAGGGTGAATAAACTCTTTCACACCATACATCATCGAAAGAGTTGAACATATCGTAAAGGATCTGGATGCCGAGATGGCTCATACCTATCTCATAAACATCCGGAAAGCACATTATAAAGCGGACCCTGACGGAATCAGGGTCCTTTATGCATGAATTGACTTCGTGTCCGATATATCGTTCGGGTTTCTCCACAGACATCAGAATGTCATTGGAGAGAAAAAGTTCATCAGAGCTCATATTATCTACCGGCAAGTTCCTTGGTTACTTCTTCCCATGTTATCTCTTTTTCAGCCATAAGCACCATCAGATGATAGAGCAGATCGCTGATCTCGTAGATAACTTCCTGATTACCGGAATTCTTGGAAGCAATTATTGTCTCGGTTGCTTCCTCTCCCAGTTTCTTGAGGATCTTATCAAGTCCCTTATCGAGCAGATAATTGGTATAAGATCCTTCCTTCGGATGAAGCTTTCTGTCCCTGATGACATCGTAAACCTTCTCAAATACCTGAAGGGGATTTACGGTATTGACCTCTTCGGAACCGGTTATCTCGTTAAAGAAACAGCTTCTGGCACCTGTATGACATGCAACACCGACCTGTGAAACCTTGGCAAGGATAGTATCCTTGTCACAGTCGGCGGTAAGGCTCTTTACATACTGGTAATGTCCGCTTGTCTCACCCTTTACCCACTGCTCTTCACGACTTCTGGAATAATATGTCATAAGGCCTGTTGCAATGGTGTTTAGGAATGCTTCCTCATTCATATAAGCGAGCATCAGAACTTCGTTATTCTTGTAATCCTGTACGATAACGGGGACCAGATCGTTGGGACCTTTCTTGAGGTCGCTCCATTTTATCTTGCTCTCAAGATGTCTTACGATGATACCGTTCTGGGTACAGATATCCTTGATGGATGAGATCTCACCCGAATTAAGTGAAATGACATTACCAGTAACACCGCTTACGGAATCTTTCTTCAGATATTCGATGATCTTGTTGAAAGCAAGATCCTTGGCACTGATGATTATGGGAAGCTTGATCTCGTTTTCGATAACATCAAGTGCATGGATATTTTTAAGAAGAACACCGGAGCAGTATTTGGTGCAAAGATCCGCAACGCTTCCTGTATCCTTGTCATCGCTTGCATGATAATTGGTATCTGTTCCGATAAGAAGACTTCTGTCGAGACTTTCCACATGTGTAGAGAATGTCTTGGGAAAAGAAACGGCTGCATATACCTTATCCCTTCCGAAACGTCCGCTGGCTGCGGATGTAAGAAGGATATTTACTTCCTTATCGTAATCAAGGATGACCTTTGAACAGCCGGCATAAATAAGCTTCTTTACATCTTCAAGACGCTTGATATTGCCGGTTGCGTATACGGGTACCTCGCTGTCACCGCAGATAGCACGGATTACTTTCAGAGATTCCTCATGAGCCGCATCTCCCATTCCTTCGGAAAGATCGTAAATGATTATTCCGTCTGCAAGATCCCTGCAGAATTTCATAGCAAGGGAATACGCGTCGGCTTCGATAACGGTATCATCCTCATCGGATACAACCGCAGATCCGTTCTTAAGATATATACAGGGTAAAAACTTCTTAACGTACATTAAAGAGCTCCTTTCGTGGAAAGCACTCCCTTTACTCTGGGATCTGTGTAGGTTGCCATATCAAGAGCTTTGGCAAATGCCTTGAACATGGCTTCCGTTACGTGGTGTGCATTTCCGTCGGACAATACTTTAAAGTGCAGGTTCATACCTGCGGAATAACTTACTGCGTAAAAGAATTCCCTTACAAGCTCGGTATCGAGATCTCCTATCATGGGAACCTTGTATTCATACTCAAATCCGAGGAAAGGTCTGTCGCAAAGATCAAGGCTGCAGAGAACAAGAACTTCATCCATGGGAAGAATGAAATATCCGTATCTGTAGATACCGGCCTTATCACCGAGTGCTTTCTTGATAGCGGTGCCGAGTACGATCCCGGCATCTTCGACACTGTGATGTCCGTCAACATTAAGGTCTCCTTTTACCTTGCAGTCAAGGTCGAAGAAACCGTGCTTAGAAAATGCACAGAGCATGTGATCGAAGAATCCGATACCTGTATCGATATTATTCCTTCCGGTTCCGTCGATGGAAAGGCTGACCTTGATATCGGTCTCTCCCGTTTTTCTGAAAACGTCTGCTTTTCTTGTTTTCTTAGCTGCGGGCATAGCTGCCTCCTTATAAGTTTTGTATTATTCGAAACGTACTTTTATGCTGTTGGCGTGAGCGGTAAGTCCCTCGTTATTGGCAAAGAGCTGAATGGACTTTGAATCCCTCTCGAGAGCATTCTTAGAATAGTATATAACAGAGCTCTTTTTAATGAAATCATCAACATTGACGGGACTGAAGAATCTTGCGGTTCCGTTGGTGGGAAGAATGTGGTTGGGACCGGCAAAATAATCACCGAGAGGTTCGGATGAATATTCTCCGAGGAATATCGCACCGGCGTTCCTTATCTTGGTCATAACCTGGAACGGATCAGCGGTAAGGATCTCAAGGTGTTCGCTAGCTACGGTATTTACGGTCTCGATCGCTTCATCCATATCGGAAGCAAGAAGTATATAACCATAATTATCGAGGGATTTTCTGATGATCTCACTTCTTGAAAGCGTCTTTAAGAAGCCTTCGATCTCTTCGTTAACCTTCTCCGCAAGCTTTTCATCGGTTGTTACAAGTATAGCACTTGCAAGTTCATCGTGCTCGGCCTGGCTGAGGAGGTCTGCGGCAACATACTTGGGATTTGCCGTAGAATCCGCAAGCACCATGACCTCGGAAGGACCTGCGATCGAATCGATGCTGACGAAACCGTAAACAGCCTTCTTGGCAAGAGCCACGAAGATATTGCCGGGTCCGGTGATCTTGTAAACCTTAGGAATGGACTTTGTTCCGAATGCCATTGCACCGATCGCCTGTGCTCCGCCTGCCCTGTAGATCTCATCGGCACCTGCGATATCTGCGGCAACAAGTGTTCCGGGATCGATGACACCGGTCTTACCGGGAGGTGTGCACATGATGATACGGTCAACTCCGGCCACCTTTGCGGGAACGATATTCATAAGAACGCTTGAAGGATATGCCGCTTTTCCTCCGGGAACATAGACACCGAGTCTTTCGATGGCGGTTATCTTCATTCCGAGCATAGTTCCGTCGGGTTTGGTCTCAAACCAGGAATTACGGAGCTGCTTTTCGTGAAATTCACGTATATTTTCTGCGGCCTTTTTGATGACCTCGATATATTCCTTATCAAGCTTTGAATAGGCTTCGTCAATCTCGGCCCTTGTTACCTTGATGTTTTCTTCGGTAAGCTTAAACCCATCGAACTTTTCGGTGTATTCAAAAAGTGCCTTATCACCGTTTTCCCTGATATTTGCAAGGATGTCATTAACGGTTGATTCATACTCCGTGTACTGCGCAGGGGATCTTTTGAGCAGTGCACTCTGGATCTCCGCGATCGAATCCTGTGTCAACTTTACGATCTTCATAATATTTCCTCCGAAACCGCCTGTTTCAATATATATGAACGGCAGGTCAATATTTTATAACAATTCCTTAAGTTTTATAACAAGTTCCCTGATACGGTCTCCTTTAAGCTGCATGCTGACCGGATTAACGATCATTCTTGCGGAAAGCGGGCAGATCTCTTCAAGTACTGTAAGTCCGTTTTCCTTTAAAGTGGAACCTGTTTCGACTATATCTACAATGACATCAGCAAGACCTACGATGGGTCCGAGCTCGACGCTTCCGTTAAGCTTGATAATGTCTACGGTCTGGTTCTTCTTATTATTGAAATACTCCTTGGCGATAACGGGGTATTTGCTGGCAACTCTTATTCTCTCATGGTGGAGAAGCTTATCGGATGCGGATTCCGGACCGCACACGCACATACGGCATTTTCCAAATCCGAGGTCAAGAATCTCATAAACATTCCTGTTTTCCTCAAGGATCGTATCGCGTCCGACGACACCGATATCTGCGGCACCGTACTCAACATATGTGGGTACATCGGGTCCCTTTGAAAGGAAAAACCTGGTCTTGGTCTCTTCGCTCGTAAAGATCAGTTTTCTGGAAGAAGGATCCTTCATCTCTTCGCAGCTGATACCGATCTTTTCAAAGAGTT
>JAEEGK010012704.1_pt1 | contig 19098 bp, 8 predicted proteins | sample 8958771 | NCBI WGS metagenome assembly JAEEGK01 (sample SAMN16246547, study PRJNA631951) | gut metagenome | biome: gut microbiome; feature: rumen; material: SC-attached | host: Bos | place: Iran: Karaj | collected 2018-10
TTTAATGAGAGTGTCATCCCTTACACCTTTAAAGACCGGAAGTACTACTCCGTACCGGAAATCACAGAAGCTTTTCTGAACTCCTGGGAGGACGGCAAAAAGGAGGTATTCCGCGGCTTTCTGACAAGATATTTTGAGCTTACCGATAACATGGAAGCTTTGAATCTTACCATAAAAGCTGAAAATGAAGCGGTATCGGCTGATGCCGAGCTCACTGATGCCCTGTTCTTCCGGCTGATGTACGAGCTTAATCCGGATATGGAAAACTTCATCTTCAAAGAGTATTCATTTGCCAACATCCGTGAATATGCTGAAAATGTAGAGAAACTCCTTACCACAGACGCTCCGCTGATTGCCTCTGTACGCTATCTCATCCTTAACGACTGCTTTGAAGTCTTTATAAAAAAAGATCCTGAATACAGTGTACAAAAAAATTATCTCTATGTAATAAAAGATCTCGTAAACACTTATCTGGACTCTTTTTCAGATAACGGTACCGGAAGTTACGATAACGACTGTGACAATAATAAATATATCGCCCTCGTTTTCACAAACACCCTGCTGAAACATAATAAAATTCTTGCTAAGAATGAGCTTTTTGATAATGCCGGGGAATTTCTTAACTATCTGCAGCAGAAGAATACTGCCGACCAAATGGACTTTATCAGGTACAGGAACGCCAACGCACAAGACCTGAAAAAAGCCATGTTTTTTATTCCGAAGAATAAAAAAGAGGAATTTAAAAAACTGCTGCCGTGGCTACTTCCTGAAAAGGAATCCGACGCTTTATACCCGGTTCATTTTGATAATTACTATTTTAAAAGTCACCGTGAAGCCTGCAGCTTTCTAAATGGTCTGAAAAACGGGGATATCAGGCTGACTGATACAAATGGATCCCATAAAAAAGCAAGTGCGGAAAACCGGCTGCCCTGCATCAATAACTTCAAAATAAAATACAAAAATTTTTTAAAAAAGCACCCTCCGGCCATGGAGGAACAGATGGAAATAAAACGGCAGTGCGGAATAATCATAAATTCCTTTATCCCTGACGACATCTCTGCCGGCGATACTATCTTCTTCGGGAGATATGAAAACCGGCCGATAAAATGGCAGGTACTCCAAGTAGATGAATACAACAACCGGGCACTGCTCATGTCTGAAAATATTATCACCCGCCGGCAGTACGGCACCCATGTAAATAACAGCAGACTGATAATTGTCATTATTGCTTTCGTGATAATTGTCATTATTGCTTTCGTGATATTTTTCATATTCATTTACTCGCAGATATCGCTGAATCAACTACTGGCTTTTTTTACCCAGGTTTTCCAAGATATACTTAATGAATTTAATGAGGAAGGACCTAGAGTACTGTTATCCTTGCTGGTATTTATTGGCTTCTGTACTCTCACCTTTCGTAGTATCTTTCTTGGTTTGTATGATATATATACTGACTTTGTATATGATGATATCAGCTGGAGCAACTCAAAAATCAGAGAATGGCTGAATTCAGAATTTCTGAATGATGCATTCGACCGGAATGAACTGCAGTATATTATCGATAATACAGTCAGTCCTACCATCCTTAATGTTGAAATTACCAAAGCTAAGCTTAATTTTCAGTATGAAGATAAAGTATTCCTTTTAGGTGAGGATGAATTAGAATATTTCAGTAAGATAATTACCCTTCAGGAATCCGGAGAATCAGGTGCATCAGACAATGATAACACCGCTTACTGGCTGAGTTATCCTGTCTATGACAATTTTCCTCTAGTTGCTGATGAATACGGTAAGATTACCCGCAGGTCATGGAGAAAGACCTCAGGAGTAAGACCGGCAATATGGATTCACTTGTAATAGTTCCATATTCTGTAAAGGCAGTATACCGGAAATATGTTTTTAAAGGTTATATTAATTGAAAACAATAAAAAACAAAGACCGACTGGAATCTATCCTTACTAATGAAAGCCCGGAATGGCAGAAAACAGTCTATAATGAAACCGGAGTCATCGCTCATTTTTACAACTCCGGGAAAGGTGACTTACACATAGATTTGCTCAGCCCTTGCGGATACATAGATGCCGAAACAGATGCCTTTAACTCTGCAGGTTACTGTGAGATATCATCCATAAGCGGTTTTATCGACAATATTTTACGATCTAAAAGTTACAGTAAATATTTAAAGGATGTTTCACTTGGAGCTTTCTCCAAAGCTCAGCTGTTCTGGAATGTTTATTCAAGGATTCTCCGGGCCGAAGAAAATCTCAAGAATAAATCCGATAGTTTTATTCTATCTTCGATATCCTGCAATGATGATGTCCCTATACATCATCTTGAGGAAGAAATATGTCTCAGCATAAAATATGCCGGTGCTGACGAACTGCACTGCTATATAAATAAATCCGACTGCTGTTCCATTGATTGTGCTTTGATGCTGATACTTAACGAAATCAGAGCAATATGCGATGATATTGATTTTATCCAGAGTTATAAAGTTTATTCAGAGTACAGGATAACTCCGCCGCAAACATATAATGAATTAAAGGAATACGTGAAAAAATACCGGATTTTCCCGCAGTAGTGGCATAATTTTTAGACTATATGAAGAAAACAGCCGACAGACGTTTCAATGTATGATAAAAAAAGAAAAAACGCTGAAAAAAGCCTGGGATGTTCAATAATTTACAATGCCTCCTTACCATTAAATACATCATCAGCTTTTAAGCTCAGTCAGGGCTTTCCGGGAGTGCAGGCATACCGGGAAATGCGGAAGTGCACCTGCTCAAAGGGAATAAACCATGGCTTTTCCGGTAGTGCAGTTCACCTGTTGTGATAAAACGGACTGGAATAATAAAAAAAGAAGATTTTGATTAAAACAAAAACGAAAAAAGAATATACAAAAATAATTCGGGATACTTTTTATGATAAGTAAAACACTTATAAATACAGACGGCTTTTCTTTTTCCCGCAAGCTAAAAACAGCTGTTAACCGGGAGAATGACAGTGTTTCTGTAAAGTTTGCCTGCGGTGATACCGTAGATAACAGATACCGGATTATTAAAAAAATCAGCCAGTCCACCGGTGAGGCGGATATCTATAAGGTACAGGATCTGCAGAACAGCAATGCCATCATGGTTTTAAAGATTTTCCGCCGTCGTGATGCCATCAAGGATGAAGTTATCTCGCGACTTCTTTCTCTGAGATCACCTTTCGTGGCCGCCTTTTCCGCAAGTGGAAGGATAAACGGTTTAACCTACATAATAATGCCTTTTTACAGCAAGGGAAGTCTCGCCTCCTATATCGAACAGGGAGTTACCTTCTCCGCTGAGGAAATAAAATCACTGATTCTGCCTTCAGTTCTCGAAGGCCTGAAGGCTATTCATAATCAGGGAATCATTCATAAGGATTTAAAGCCCGGCAATATGATGATATCCGATGATGAATCCCGTATCGTGCTCATTGACTTCGGTATAAGCTCGGTTGCCGACAGCTCCACCATGGTGGTCACCCAGACGGGTAAATCCCCTTTCTATTCAGCTCCGGAAACCACTACCGGTCTTTTCTGGACGGGGTCTGACTACTACTCTCTCGGTATCTCTCTATATGAGCTCTATACAGGTACCATCCCGTATCAGAATGCCGATATAGAAAATGTTGCCATTTATGCTCAGGCTCAGCGTATCCCTTTTCCTGATGATTTTGATGCTGAGCTTAAGGATCTGATAGAAGGACTTACCTATAAGGATATCTCCAACAGAAATGATCCCGAAAATCCCAACCGTCGCTGGGAATATAAGGAAGTCACCGCCTGGCTTAACGGCGAGAAACCGCCGGTTCCCGGACAGAACATTGAGGAACCGTCTGATGACATTATCATTCCATACTCATTCAAAGGCCGTAATTATTATTCCCGGAAGGAACTGGTACAGGCTCTTTTAAACTCCTGGGAAGACGGCAAAAAAGAGGTTTTCCGGGGATTTTTAGCGAGACACTTTGAACTTACTGACAATAAAATCGGCCAGCTCCTATGCAGGACAGCAGATTTGGAATTATCCAAGACAGACCAAGAGGACATTGATAAAGATGCCTCTTTCTTTAAACTGATGTATGAACTGGAACCGGATATTGAACCACTTATCTGGAAAGGGGAAAAATTCGACAGTTTCACCTCCTATGTCAGAACTCTCACCAATTTTCTTACAACCGACTTCGAGCTGCTGTCATCAGTAAAGGTTCTGCTTGACAATAACGGCTTTAAATCATTTCTGAAAAACAAGCCCGATTTTGCTGATTACGAAAAGAAACTTGATCGTGCCGGAGAATCCATTAACCTTTACCTTAAAAATATAATCTCAACATCTGCTGGTAAAGAAGGACAGGAAGGAAACGGAACTGAAAAGAAATTAATAGAAAATAATATAACAACTGACTCCCTGTATGAATCTGATTCAGATAAAGAAACAGCAGATGAAGACAATGACAGAATTTTTGCACTTATATTCGTCAACTGTATTCTTGGCACTGAAATGCTCATTTTTGACCGTCATCTGTTTAACTCAACAGCGGAATTCAATGAATATTACATAAAAAAATACGTTGGCGACTCCAGCAAATTCAACATTTTCTGTCATAACAACAAAGAAAAAATCCGTAAAATCCGTATTGTGGCGGATTCACTTAATCCCGGCAGCGGGGAGAAAATTTTTCCATGGATGTCCGGCCGGAGGAATGACGGTCAGGAGATTTTTCCCGTTATGGTTGGCGATTTCTTTTTCCGGAATATCACAGAGGCAAAATCTTTCTACAACTATCTGAAAAAATATAACCTGAAACTGTATGGGAAATTTGTAACGGCATACAGAGATTACGTCAGAAAGCATTACATCAGCAGCAAGGATCTGGAATGGCAGGATTTGGAAAACATAATAAATAAAACCGGAATAACCATCAACCCCCGGTTCAATGATACAGATAAGGTATCCGTCGGAGACTGTATTAAGCTCGGGCATTATAAGGACAACAACAGTGAAAGCCATATGATGGAATGGATTGTTCTGCACGTGGATGAAACAGCCGGCAAAGCTCTGGTACTTTCCAAGGATATTATCGGATACAGCCGTTTTACCAGGCCTTATGATCTTACATCAATAGTAGTCACTTTATTTATGGCAGTAACAATGCTCATATTATGCTTTGTAATGTTTTCAATGCTCTTCAATGGAAACGTAATTGCCCTGGCATTTACAATCTGTTTCCTTCTGGGATTTTATTATCTGACAGTTTTTATATCCTTACCGGCCGAATGGCGCAGCTCAAGAATAAGGAAATGGCTGAACTCCAGTTTCTTTAACAGAGTTTTCTCGAAAACTGAACAGTATTATATCCGGGAGGCAGCCTTGTCCTCTGTGCCGACACAGTCTACACCTAAGGAACTGAGGTCAAAAAACGATCCGGTATTTATTTTAAGCTACGATGAGTTTCTCTACTGTCGCCGTACAATAAAAAAAGGGAGTGGAGATATCAGAGATATTTCCTTCGGCATAAAGAAAATAAAAAAGGATTACGTATACTGGCTGCGTCCGACAATACAGCGCGATGATACTCCTTATGATTTTATGAGAGCCCACAATAATTTCAGCGGTAAGGTACAGATACCTGTAGTCGACATGTTTGAATGCATTGTTACTCGGGATGTGTACAGACGGACTCATGGCATCCGCCCGGCCTTATGGATAACTATCTAACCTGACTAATAAACAAACTATAGTGACAGTAACCCGTAACTTTTTACCCGGTATTTCCCAACGAAAGAGGATTTGTAATAATGGATAGCAACCGAACGAAGCTTCAACCGGAAGGATTTTTTTCCCGGAAATTAAAAACCGTAATCAATAATGACGCTGACGGTGATTTCCGCATATTTGCCGACGGCGATATTATTGATGAAAGATATCAGGTACTGCACATCATTAATCAGGTTTCCGGTGAGGCTGTTCTCTATAAGGTTCTTGATCTCCGGAACAATGATGAAATCAAAGTTCTGAAAATGTACCGCCGGAAGGATGCGGTAAAACCGGAGGTGCTTGAACGTCTGTCCTCGCTGAAATCCCCTTTTGTCGCCGGAATTTCCCGTACCGGTCAGGTAAACGGACTTACCTATATCATCATGCCGTTTTACAGTAACGGCAGTCTGGCAGCAGTACTCGAAAAAAATATCAGATTTACCGAGGATGAGATTAAAACAGTCATTCTTCCTTCCATCATTGAAGGATTAAAAGCAATTCATGATTCCGGAATTATTCATAAGGATCTCAAGCCGGCAAATATGATGATATCGGATGACGGCTCCAGAGTGGTACTTATCGATTTCGGTATCAACTCCGTCTCCGGAGGATCCACCATGATTATTACCCATACAGGCAGATCACCGTTTTATTCCGCACCGGAAACATCCGCCGGTATCTTCTGGACCGGTTCAGACTACTATTCTCTCGGGATTTCTCTTTATGAGCTTTACACAGGCACCACCCCGTTTCAAAATGCCGGAATTGATGATGTGTCCCGTTATGCCTGTTCAGAAAAAATCCCCTATCCCGATAATTTCGATGAAGATCTTAAAGACCTGATTACCGGTCTTACCTACAAAGACATCTCCAACAGAAACGATGAAGGTAATCCCGACAGAAGGTGGCAGTACCGTGAGGTCTGTGCCTGGCTAAGCGGAGAAAAACCGCCAGTTCCCGGTTCCGGCTCAGGAGCCGGAACAGCCGAAGCAATGGTTCCATTCATCTTTAAAGATCAGAAATATTATAAGCTTCGGGATATCGCCGAAGCCATGCTGAATTCATGGGATAAAGGCAAAAAGGAGGTATTCCTCGGTTTTCTCACCAAGTACTGCGAGCTTACTGACCGGAAAGAGGCTTTATCTCTCTGCAACGAGGCGGAACAGGAATTCAGCAAAGACGGTGCTCTGGATGACTTTCTGTTTTTTAAGCTTATGTACGGCATTGCCCCGGAAATCAGGGAATTCTACTGGAAGGACTGCCATTCTGATAATCTGGACAATTTCGTAGCCGACCTTACTGACGCCGTCAGAAAAAACAGACCGATGGCTAAAACAGCAGCCAGGCTTTTTACCATGAGATACATAGACAGTTATATCAGCAATCAGCCTGATGCAGAGATGTTAATACCGGCACTTCATAAAGCCTGGGAAAAAACCGAAACCTGTATCAGGAAATTTCATATAAAACATGATTACCCGTTTATCACCAGTATTTTTATCAATATTACTTTTCATAAACAGATAATCGTCTTCGATAGAAAAAGCTTTATCGATATCGACAGTTTTATAAAATACCTCTGCTTCAGAAACAATGACGGCAATACTAAAATCACTACATTAACCAGAAAACAGCGTGAACTGTTGTTGAGATTATCTTTCTCGTTGAATGATGAAGACCTTAAGCAGTTAAAGCTTAAAACCCAGGAATACGGCATAACTCTTTTTTAACCTGAATCAGGTCATTAATCCTGATTTTAAAGTGAGGCCGGAAGTCGGCTGAAATACTCTGTCTGCAATCTGCATCATCCCTGCTTAATGATACCGGAGATGCCGGAATAAAAAACTGCGGTATTTATCCGTTATAAGAAGCCCGCCTTAAGGTATAGCTGACCGGGTATTGTGCGCAGTATATTGCCTTGCGTGCAAGCTTGTAATAATATAAGCGGCTGGAGTTTACTGCAGATAGTATACATAATATCTTACAATAACAATAATTAACCGGGATAATTCTCCATGGGTAACGAAACTATTATCAACTCCGGTACTTCCGGCTTTTCCCAGAAATTAAAAACCAGAATAAACAACGTGGCCGGAACCAGAATCACCAGATTTACCAGCGGTGATGTTATTGACGGCAGATACAGAGTTATCTCCAGAATAAGTCAGACCACCGGAGAAGCCGACATATACAAGGTCACGGATCTTCAGAGCAGCGATGCCGTCATGGTTCTGAAGCTCTTTCGCCGGAAGGATGCCATCAAGGATGAGGTTTTAGACAGACTCCTTTCCCTCGATTCACCTTATGTGGCCGCATTCAGAGCGAGCGGCAGAATATCAGGGCTCACCTATATTATCATGCCTTTCTACGGTAAAGGAAGCCTTGCCTCCTTTATTGAACAGGGAATTCGGTTTACCGCTGAGGAAATCAAAACCTTTATTCTTCCTTCTGTTCTGGAGGGCTTGAAGGCTATTCATGATCTGGGAATAATTCATAAGGATTTAAAGCCCGGCAATATGATGATTTCCGATGATGAATCCCATATCGTGCTCATTGACTTCGGTATCAGCTCGGTTGCCGACAGCTCCACCATGGTGGTCACCCAGACCGGTAAATCCCCTTTCTATTCCGCGCCGGAAACCACTACCGGTCTTTTCTGGACCGGCTCCGACTATTACTCTCTCGGTATCTCGCTCTACGAACTTTATACAGGAACCACCCCGTATCAGAATGCCGGTATTGAGAATGTTGCCATTTATGCCCAGGCTCAGCGTATCCCTTTCCCTGACGATTTTGATGCCGGGCTTAAGGATCTGATAGAAGGACTCACCTATAAGGATATCTCCAACAGAAACGACGGGGATAATCCCAACCGGCGCTGGGGATATCAGGAGGTTAACGCCTGGATTAACGGCGAAAAGCCGCCGGTTCCCGGACATACTACAGTCACCACCGGAAAAATTCTGCCGTACATTTTTAATAACCGGAAGTACTTTTCTCTAAAAGAGCTGATTGAAGATTTTCTGGATAAATGGGAGGACGGTAAAAAGGAGGTGTTCCGCGGTTTTCTCAGTAGATACTTTGCCATAACTGGTAACAGTACCGCCCATGCGCTCACCATGGAGGCTGAACACGATTTCAATGATCATCCTGAATACGCAGACGCCATCTACTTTAAACTGATGTATACCATCTCACCGGAACCTATTAATGGTATTTACTGGCATGGCGTAAAATATGAATCCATGGAGGAATATGCCCGGAATGTCAGGGAGGCGGCTCTTAATAATAATTTAACGCTATGCGCCTCTGTATATGAACTCTTCAGAGATAAGGCTATATACAGTTATAAAGGAGAAAGTCCCGAACAGGCAGAGCTTCTTCTGAAAATATTTAAAAAAATAAATGCCGGGATTGAACGTTATGTTAATGAGGCAACTCCTCCAGACAGTATTCAGCTTTCTCTTATTTTTACCAATACTGTTTTCAATGAAAGCCGTATTTATTATCCGGGGAAATTCTTTGACTCCTTCGAGGATTATCAGAACTATTTTTTAAACCTTAAATCCAGTGATACCCTGGATTACATCCGTTTCTGTCATCATAATTATCAGGATTTAAAAAATACCGCCCTGAGCCTTTCAATAGAAAATTTTCAGAAATTAAAAGAAATCATGCCGGTTCTCTACACTGATCCGGAAAAAGACGAATTACACATGGTCTATTTTGATAATTACGTCTTCCGGAATCTGCGCGAGGCATATGACTACAACAACCGGCTTCTCATCAACCGCCAGAAAACCGACAGTAGTGAAGCGGATGTTAATGAATATAAGAATTTCAACACCCTGTACAGAGAATATCAGAGCAGACTTCAAAGCAACCATCAGAGCAATCTTCAGAAAGCTATTCAAAGCAACCGTGTCAGTTCTTCTGAAAAAAGTAATTCAGCCTCAAGCTGTATGTATATTCAGGGATGCATGGATGTGGGGGAACAGGTGACATTCGGGGTAAATAGGGAAAATCTTCAACCTATGAAATGGGTGGTACTCAATGTGGATCATAATAAAGGCAGGGCACTTCTGCTGTCGCTTTACGCCATCGGAGAGAACATTTTTTCCCAGTCGAAAAGGTCTCTGTTTAACCGGATCCTGATGTATGCCGTTATTTTTTCACCGGTATGCAGTTTCTTCGCCTTAATGATTATCTGTATTACCGTTATTCTGTTTAACATTCCGTTCGAACAGGGACTGACAATCCTCCGGTGGACGATGAGAGTACTGTTTTTCATCGAATATCTCATAGATTATCTCTTAAATCTCATTACTGATGCAGTCGCCGCCATGCTTTTTGCCATTGCAGCTCACTTCGTAGCAGCCTGGGAGGCCTGGAGAAGACTACGGACGGATTCCGTCGCTTTATCTCAGAGAACAGAGAAGGCTACCTGGAAAAACTCATTTTTGCGGGGATGGCTGAACAATGTTTTTTTACAGGATACATTTGCTGAAGCGGAACAGAAACTCATCCTTACACATAACGTCAATGAACCGGGATTATTTAACAGCACCGCTGACAAGGTTTTTCTGCTTAGTGAGGACGAAGTCAGAGAATATCTGAACCCGGCATCTAATGAAAATTTAGCGGCATATCTTAACTGCGGAATTGATGAGGCTCATCAGGATTATAGCGTATCCTGGTGGCTGCGTTCACCTTTAAAAAGGATGGGCAGAGTTGATCTTGCTGCCACTGTAGACGGTAACGGGGAAATTAAAATGAGAGGATCCTCCGTCACCGGAGTTTACGTAAGACCCGCCGTATGGGTGAATATTTAAATATTAAAAACTTGGCAATAGCGTAGAACAGCGTAATTAATGAAGACCGGCACGCCGGGGGTTGAACAAAAACGAGGAGTACTGCCGGTACTTTGTATTGAACTGTACTGATTTTATATGATATCCGTTGCTTTTACCGGGATATAAAAAGAATATAATAACTGTATATACTCTATTCACAAAAAATATAATCATTTCAGAGACAGACTTTATGTCTAAAGAAACAGAAGTAAACAACAATAATTCATTCTTTCTAAAGAAACTGAAGACAGTTATCAACACGGATGGCGGGCATACCATGGTTATGTTCAACGACGGTGATGTCATTGACAGCAAATACCGGGTTCTCCATAAAATCAGTCAGTCCTCCGGTGAAGCCGATATATACAAGGTTCAGGATATCCGTAATCATAACGTGATTAAGGTTTTAAAACTGTTTCGCCGTAAAAATGCCATCAAGTCCGGAGTTATAGACAGACTTCTTTCCTTAAGATCCCCTTATGTAGCAGAATTCTCCGATAGCGGCAGTGCTGACGGCCACACCTATATTGTCATACCGTTCTACGGCAAGGGAAGTCTCGGAGCTTTTATCAGTCAGGGGGTGAAATTTACCGCCGAAGAAATCCGCACTCTTATTCTGCCTTCAGTCCTTGAAGGTCTCAAGGCCATCCATGATGCCGGAATACTCCATAAGGATCTCAAGCCTGACAATATGATGATAGCCGATGACGAATCACATATCGTCCTTATCGACTTCGGTATCAGCTCGGTTGCCGACGGTTCCACCATAGTGGTCACCCAGACCGGTAAATCCCCCTTCTATTCCGCTCCGGAAACCTCAACCGGTATCTTCTGGACCGGATCAGACTACTACTCTCTCGGTATTTCCCTCTATGAGCTATACACCGGCTTCACTCCTTACCAGAATGCCGGTATCGAGAATATAGCCCTCTATGCCCAGACCCAGCGCATCCCTTTCCCTGATGATTTTGATGCAGATCTTAAAGATCTTATCGAGGGGCTCACCTATAAGGATATCTCCAACAGAAACGACGGGGATAATCCCAACCGGCGCTGGGAATACCCGGAAGTCACCGCCTGGCTCCGGGGAAAAAAGCCACCGGTTCCAGGAAGAAATACGGCTCCGGGAAATGACAAGGCTATAGTTCCTTACGTATTTAAGCAGCAGAAGTACTTCTCACATCCCGAAATCGCCGCAGCACTTTTAACAAACTGGCAGGATGGTAAAAAGGAGGTGTTCCGCGGTTTTCTCGGCAGGTATTTTGAAACAACTGAAGATACTAAAGCCATGGCTCTCTGTCACGAGGCGGAAAGACTGTTCAACCGCTCCGGCAGTAATTCCGACGTCATATTCTTTAAACTTATGTATAGTCTTGCCCCGGAAATTAAGGAGTTTTACTGGCAGAACAACTCTTTTTCCAATGTCGAGGAACTGGCTAGAAAAGTAAAGATGCAGCTCGCCACAGAGCAGAATATCACCATACCTGTTCAGACACTGCTCCGGGATGGTATTCTTGAAAAGTACGCAGAATGCGTCAGCGAAGGCAAGATTATAAAAGCCAAAATAAAAAAAATAAATCTCCAGCTTGCCAAAGTACCGGAACTCGAAAAGAGCCGTTTTTTTGAAAAGCATCTCGCCGTCATTTTTACCAATACTTTTCTTGACGAAAACAAGATTCTGTTCGACAACCTGCTGTTCTATGAAGAAGATGACATCATCAAATACCTGAAAAGAATGCATGACCGGGATCTGGTATCCTTTGTTAATTACTGTCATGATTCCATTACCGAACTGAAAAACATCTTCTGGATGCTTTCAGAAGAAGGCAGACGTAAATTCAGGGATTTTCTGCCTCTTACTCATCAGGATGAGGCACAGACCGGCAGCACCTCCGCATTTCAGATTGACAACTACTTTTTTCAGAATCTTGAAGAGGCAGGAGTCTACTTTGCCGGCCTCAGAGAACTGAAAAACAGACGTACCGACGATAAAGAGCTTCAAACAAGGTTCCTGGACTTTCATGAAAAATACAGAACCTACCTCAGAAACCTCAATCTTTCTCCGCAAAAACTCAAGGATCTTGAAAAGACCACCGGCTTAAAGTCCAATCCGTACATCACCGGAGAACCGGTAGTCGGACAGCGGATAAAGTTCGGCAGCGGCCGGCCGGGAAAAGAAATACTTGAATGGACTGTTCTCAAAATAGACAGGGAGAACGGCAGAGCTCTCCTGCTCTCAAGAGATATCCTCGACTATCGCCCGTTCACCACTGAAAATCACCTGTTTCCTGTCAAACAGAAAAATATTAGAAGAATATTATATATCATAGCTTTTTACCCGTTAATTGCAGTGCTGTTATCTGTTATTGCTCTGTTTGCTATGGCTACCCTGCGCCCACATCTCGAGTATGAAGATTTATTTTTCTCCCTAATCCGCTTTATCTGGCTGCCGTTCAGAAGCTTCGTGTCTTTATTTAAAGATGATAATCATACTGAAGTAAGCGTTTCATTTATTCTAATATTAGCTCACATTATCATCTATCTTGTGGAACTAAAATACAGCATAATCCGGAGAGTAATTGACCGGCTTATCGCCAGATATGAAGAAATAAATGTCGTATCCTGGAGAAAATCAGAGATAAGGGCTTGGCTTAACGGAAGTTTTTTAAAAGAGAATTTTACCGAAAATGAAATCCGGTATATTTTCAAAAGTAAGCAGACAGCCCCCGGCATGTTTAACAGCACCACCGACAGAATTTTTCTCCTTAGTATTGATGAACTCAACAGATTCTCGAGAATCTGTTTTGGAAAGGATACCACCAGGAGAACGTACAGATACAGGAGTGCTGGTGTAGATACGTGCTGGTGGCTCCGGGGACCGGCAGGCAAAAGATCGGCTCCTGCAGTATCAGCTGATGGAGAAATATGCGAAGATGTCCCTTTCTACGTAAAATGCGGTGTAAGAGCCGCCATGTGGATTGAGCTCTGAAATCATGCACACGAGAGCTTTAAAGCAGCCACGCCTTCTGCGAAAAAAAATAAAATTAAAAATAATTTTTCAAAGTGACTTTTTATTAAGTAATCTCCGTAAGGCTCCGGTCATTACTTTAAACCTGCATCATAACCAAAAATATACCGTGAAATTATTGTATAATAGCGGCAGTAAACATCATACCGGCTCTTTCCGGAAGCAAAAGTAATCAGGCAGAGATGTAAGCAGAACATCCTCCTGATATCCGGAGTTTCAGGAATATCCGGTTATCCTTTTTTTCATTAATACATGTAACGGACAATTCCATGAAAAAAAATGACCCAAGTCTCTATGCTCCTGTTGAATGGCAGGATCTGACCGGCAACTTCATGTTTGAAGATATTCTTTATCATAAATCAAAGGACGGTATTGCCAAAATTACCATTAACCGTCCGCGGGTAAGAAATGCGTTCAGACCGAAAACTGTTATTGAAATGGAAAAGGCTCTGGCTGACGCCAGATTCGATGCCGATATAGGTGTCGTTATTTTCACCGGAGCCGGTGATCTCGCCTTCTGCTCCGGCGGAGATCAGAAAATTAGAGGTGATTACGGCGGGTATAAGGATGACAGCGGTGTGCACCACCTTAATGTTCTTGATCTGCAGAGACAGATTCGCACCTGTCCGAAACCGGTAATTGCCATGGTTGCAGGCTATGCCATCGGCGGCGGTCACGTACTGCATCTCGTATGCGATCTGACCATTGCCGCAGACAACGCCGTATTCGGTCAGACCGGACCTAAGGTAGGTTCATTTGACGGTGGCTTCGGAGCCTCCTATATGGCCAGAATCGTCGGTCAGAAGAAAGCAAGGGAAATCTGGTTCCTGTGCCGTCAGTACAATGCTGAAGAGGCTCTGGAAATGGGACTGGTAAACACCGTGGTACCGTTAAAGGATCTGGAAAAGGAAACCGTAGCCTGGTGCCGTGAAATTCTCTGCCACAGCCCGATTGCCCTGCGCTGCATGAAGGCGGCACTCAATGCCGACTGTGACGGTCAGACAGGTCTGCAGGAGCTTGCCGGTGATGCCACCATGCTTTTCTACATGACTGAGGAAGGTCAGGAAGGAAGAAACGCCTTTAACGAAAAGAGAAAGCCTGATTTCTCCAAATTCAAACGTAATCCTTAATCCTGCTGAATCTATACGGCGGCGTACTCCTAACCGATATTTATGGGGAGCTCCGTCGCCGGAACAAGTAATTCCGCCGGTATAAACCGGCAGCCTGATTCACGAAGCAGGATACAGTACGCCCTGCCTTTCTTTTTTTATTCTCAATAATTTAAATCAAATACTATGCATGCCGGTCTTTATTCGTTCAGTATCCCCTTTAAAAAGCCTCTCAGACTGCAGCGTGGGGTATTATCAGAGCGTCACGGACTGTACCTTGTAATTGACGGTCGTATAGGGGAAATCAGTCCTCTGCCGGACTTTTCCCGGGAAACACTTGAAGAGGCTGCTGCCGAAGCCGTCAACCTCTGTCGTATCATCAACAGCTCCGCCACTGCTCTCGATATTAAAGACCGTGAGGTTCTCCTGTACGGAGGAGAGAATAAGGATCGGAATAAGAATCAGTCTGAAAAGGAAAGAGTAATCTGCATAAAAAGTCCCTCCCTGCAGTTTGCCCTGCTGATGATTAAGCATCCGTTAACCGGCATTGAAAGGAAACCGCCCTACCGTTTCATTCTGGGAACCCCTGATGAATGCATTCTTTCGGTAGAAAAATATCTGGTAAGCCTCTCCGGCATCTCTCATGGTGACAGTATTACCGGCGATTACGCAGCTTTCCGGGAGGATTTTCCGGATTATCAGGAAACGGTGAGGATGTACCGTCTGTCTCCGGTACTGCCGGAAACAGATTCGCAGAATACCATCAACGATCTCCGGCTGATATCAGAGTATATAAACGAATGCCGTCACCGTAATCCTACCCGGCACCAGAATAATATCCGGAATACTGCTTCCTCCCTTCAGGGGAAATCTTCTCTTCGGGAGAAATGTTCCGCATCAGTCACTATAAAGCTGAAAATAGGCATCTACCCTGTTGAAATAGAAATCAGCATGTTAAGGGAGATTGTCTCCCTGATCCGTAAATATACCGTAAGACTGCAGAAAAACCTTAATCCCGGAAATGAAAATTCTCCTGAAGCTCTCAGCTACTCACAGACCGTCACCACAAAAGACTTTTCCGTAAATATCATCCTTGATGCCAATCTCTCTCTTACCTCGGAAACACTTTTAAAATATATTTCCGCCACGGAAGGTTTTTTGAAATACATAGAGGATCCGTGTCAGGACTACCGTCTTTTCCGTAAGCTTTGCCCTGGACTTCCCATAGCCTTTGATGAACTTTACAGAAAAGGACTGGCTCCGGATGTTTTTTCCGGACAGGATACTCTGATTATTAAACCGGGGATCACCGACGGTATTATTTCTCTTATGGAAAAGCATTCCGGTATTCAGGATGACAGGGATATCTGTAACGGTGCCAATAATACTCCTGCCGGAAGTCTCTTAACTCATAAAACAGAACCGGTTCAGCCCTCAGTTAATATCACCCTGTCTTCAGCCTTTGAATCGGTTATCGGTATCTCCTATATAGAAAAACTCTCAGAGAAACTCCGCCTGAATCAGCCCGGAACCGATACTCTTAAATATTTCATCACTGAGCTTCAGCAGTGAAATACCGCTGTTTTTCGTGACCTTCAACCATTTTTATAATTACAATGCTTGGCACAGACAATTATCTTGTTATCATGTAGACGTTTTTATTAAACAACATGTTAATGTTTTGTTAAATTCACATACATTTTGCTGGCGGGAAAAAATAATGATTTATCCTTCTGATTTAACTCCGGAAATGGAAACATTTCATCAGGAATTAGAAAACCTGTCTTCCGCAATGTAATCATCAATTTATCGAAAATTAAACAATAGTGCAGGCTTAAATATCAGGGCGCTGCACTATTTTTTGTCTTTTTAAAACAACCGTAAATATATGGTGCTATATGGTGTATATATGATATAATGTTCGTTGCTATATTCTGAATATTTCTTGCTGAGGGGCCTATGTTTCTGACTGTCAAAAAAGCTGGTAAAGGTAAATATCTTTATCTTTTAGAGTCTGTTTATGATCCAGAGACCAAGAAATCCAAAAAAAAGGTTATCAAAAACTTTGGCAGGTATGAGGAGTTCATTGAAAAGTATCCTGAAAAATATGCTGAATTAGTGGAAAAGTATGGAAAGAGTAAGGAAAAATTCCAAACAGAGAAGAATGAGACAATTAATTCATTTTTTTCAGCGAACATCACCTCGACTGATGATATTGTCAAAAATTTTAATGGTCTGTACCCGCAGAACTTATCTCATCTCATACTTCGAAGATTATGGAAAGAAGACTTGTTAATGACACGATTCTTCGACCATCTTAGAGAGCAGAAAGGTCTGGAGTTTGAATACAACGCTTCAGAAATAGCCTTATATTTTGCAGCATTAAAGATAGTTTCGCCAATGTCATATTTGGCCGGAAAGGAGCATAGTCCCAGATTTCTTGGGGATCCGATGAATGGTTACACAATGGATGATATTTATCGCTGTCTGCATTTTCTGTCTAAATACAAAGATAGCATAATGAAACATCTTTGCAAGAGAGTTGACGAGGTAGTACCAAGAGAAAAATCTCTTCTTTTTTACGACTGCACAAATTGCTATTTTGAAACTCCCTGCAATGATATTTACTGGAATCGAAAAAAAGGGTTGCGCATACTCAGACAAAAACTCAGAAAGAAGGTCCCAGATTATAAATCCTTATCGGACCATAACTTGAATACAGTAATAAATGAATCTCCAGAGTACAGCCAACAGTTGTATGAGATTATAGACAGTTTAGGCGAGCCCTTGCGAATGCATGGAGTAAGCAAAGAAAAGAGATATGATCTTCCATTGATTTCAATTTCATTAGTTATAGATGAACATGCAATACCGATAGATTTTCAGATTTATTCCGGTAATCAGGCTGAAGCATCAACAATGGTTGAATCAATAAAAAGGCTAAAGAAAAAGTACAATATAAAAAATGCGGTAATGGTTGCTGACAGTGCCCTTAACGGCACAAAAAATCTTGATATGCTTCTAAAGGAGGGGCTTGGCTTTGCTGTAGCAAAATCTGCACTTACCTTCACTGATAAAATCAGAATGAATGAGTTGGATTTATCGACATTTTCAAGAGTAAAGGATGAAGCAGGAAATGAAACTGGTTTGCTTTACAAAATTATTCCATATAAAAATGTTAAATACGAACGTAAGGTGGTAAACGGAGAATTAGTTTCTAACAAGTATTCCATCGACTGTAGCATGATGATTACATTCAGTGAAACAAGGAAAACCAGGGATATATCAACATTAGAAGAGAATGTTCAGCAAGCTAAAGTAGCAGTAGAACGGAAGACACAAATCAATTTGACCAAAAACGGCTGGAAACAATTTGTTATCACCTCTGATGATGTACCGGCCACTGAAACTCAAAATCAATCTTTCTCGGAGGAGTTGATTCCTTCTGAAGAAACACCGAAGGACAAAAGTAAATCCAAAGAAGAGAAGGCAAGAAAATCTGAACCTTGCATAGCTGTAGCACTAAATGAAAAAATAATAGAAAAAAGGCGGCAGTGTGCGGGTTTCTCAGCTATTCTTTTTCAAAACCCTCCTGGGTCAGAAGAAACAATGGAAGCAGAGTATGTAGGCTCTCTGTATCATCATCTTGTTCAAATAGAGGAATGTTTCAGAATTATGAAAAGTGAATTTGAAATCAGACCTCTGTTTGTCAGAGACCGGGATAGTGTAACTGGCCACGTTCTTTTATGTATTATAGCTTTAATAATGGTTAGACTCATCCAGAGAAGAGTGGCAAAAAAAGGATGTTCAATTACACCGGCAAAATTAAAAGAAGTTATGAAAGCCTTAACTGTATTGACACTCTATCGTGATGATAATCATTGCGTATACTTGAAATCCAAAGAATTTAATATGACCAATGGCTTAAGGAACGATGAGCATTCAACATCGAATACAGAACCTGAATTTTTGTTTGAACTTCTTACAGGTAAAAAAATGCCGAATGTTTCAACAATGGAGGAATTAAGAAAGATATTCAAAATCAGATCCATGAACCTCTCAAAAGAACAGATACGTCAATTAAGAAGCTCTGCTGAAGCTTAATTGAGCACCATAAAATTACGGTAATATAAATAGCTCTAAATCATTGGTATATCTATACTTCCATAATTTTTTTTAATATTTAACTGCGGAACACAGGTAGAGATTTCTGCTCCTGATTCAATTGTTCCTTCAAGTCAGGTAAATCTTTCTGATACTGCATGCAGAATAGAGCTTGCAAACAGAACTGTAATTAATATAACGAACTCAATTTCACCAGTACT
>JAEEGK010012705.1_pt1 | contig 19097 bp, 23 predicted proteins | sample 8958771 | NCBI WGS metagenome assembly JAEEGK01 (sample SAMN16246547, study PRJNA631951) | gut metagenome | biome: gut microbiome; feature: rumen; material: SC-attached | host: Bos | place: Iran: Karaj | collected 2018-10
TGAGCAAAATCTTTGGGCGAGAAGAATGCTGCTTCTTTTTCTGCGCACACTTCGCAAGCATTGGATTTAGCGGTCAATATAGCCAGTAATGCCGCTTCGGAGTATTGCTCATTATTAATCATTACATTTATTGCTTCTTTTATAGTATCTGCTCTACCAGAACAAATCATATTTTTTATAGCAGATAGTATCTTTGGATTTGTATATGCTGAACCCACTGTACAATAGCCATATGCATTATAATGCGTTTTTAGTTCAGTTGCGAGATCAGCAATTCTATCCTGGTTTTGGCGTAACAAAGTTTCTTTCTGAAATTTTTGCTCTTTTTCGTAAAGACGGTTTTTTATTATTCCGACTATCAACAATAATAATCCGAATACTAGAATTATAAGTAAAACTGTTAAAAAGGCTGTAAAAGAACCCTCTTCAAAATAAAATCCGAAAAACAATGCTGCCGGCAAACTACACAACATTATAATAATACCCCATATTTTATAAGGTCTTCCCCATATGATATTAACCTTAACTCGAGCTTGGGGATTGGCTAAAAATGCGAGCATTTCACTACATGCATCATATTCGTCATACTTTTTCTGCTTGCGACCGAAAAACATGATCATTCTATCTAATTCATTAATGGATTCTTTCCGCATTATCGCCTGCTGATCTAGAGTAGGCAATAAAGGCATAGCCTGACCAACTATAGGAGTTCCACAATTATTGCAGAATCTATTGCCTTCACCGATTAATGAACCGCAATTCGAACAATATGGCATATGCTATTACCTCCATTAGGGTTATCTTTTACGAACAGAACGTCCTGTCAATGAATATCTACAGACAAGTTTTTTGTTGCGCTAGGCAAAGCACAAACATCAATGTTAACCAGAGTTTCTGGTCCAACAATGGTTATTTCGCGCGAAAATTTATCATTAATAATCGAAAAGAATCCTCCAACTCTTCCCTTTACAACATATTTACCCGGATCAAGATAAAACTCCTTTGTACATCCGTTTACGAATACTATTCTTTTCGGTCCTGGATTAATATCAAGAGTCATTTTTAGTAAGCTTGCTCTTGTTTTATATGATATACGGAGAGTTATATTTCCTGATGCGTCAGAACTAATCACCTCATTTTGGATATTGGATTTTAATTTTCTTGCCCTGATAATAGTTTTGCTTACATAATAGGCAAGTATCGCTGATCCAATATCTGAGAAAAAGAAGGAAATGATCAGCATGATTTCAATTTCCTTCGTGTTTTCATTAACAGGAAACATAATGACTGCATCAACAACTAGCGTAGCAATCAAAGTTACTAATGCACAAATAATTGGAATATGTTTATTTGAAGAGATGGATATCAAACAAGTGATAACTAAACACACTATGGTTTGTATAAGAATTAACGGAGCGGCAGCAATCAAACCAACAATAAAAGCTATCTGACCCAGAGCAAATAGGATAGCTAAAAACGCCATAACACCAACGCCAAAACTAGCACTGTCTTCACGAAAAATAATTATTAATATATTATCTCTTCCAGACATCGACTATACTCCACTGATTGAATAAAAACGAACCAATGATATTCAGATTTCTTCTTTCTACATCAAGTTGCAGTTCCAAAAATCAAACTACCCCCATGCAGTTAAATGCTTAGGGTATTGTTAAATACCCTATCCTTTGTTATGCGTAGTATAACAAAGGATATAGATATTTTATACTCAGAAAATGCAAATAACAGGACAGATTTTATTATCCAAATCGCACATTTGAAGTTATTTCTTCTCCTTTATATCCTTACTATAAGGAATTGGAGGTTAAGAAATGACTGTTATATGGGGTGGAACCCTTGCTGTTCTCTTAGCCCGGCTCAGAAAGAGTCTGTTCCGGGTAGATAAAATCAGATACAGCGTCGAGGATCAAATAAAGAGAATCGGCGTCTATTACATGTGTATCGACGATCTCCCTCTATGAGACGCGGATCCCTTGCTGAAGAAAGACCGGATTTGCTGTCCCAGTGGGACATAAATAATGAAATATCACCTAATGAAGTATCTTGTGGCTCCCATAAGAAGGTCTGGTGGATCTGTTCTAAAGGCCATAAATGGGAAGCTACGGTTAAAAACAGAGCCCTTATAGGAAGCAACTGCCCATATTGCGAGCATAGAGCTGTCCTAAAAGGCTATAACGACCTCAAGACGCTCTTTCCAAAGATTGCTAAGTCATGGTCTCCCAAGAATAAACTGAAGCCCTCAGAGGTATCCTCGCGCTCGAATACAGAAGTTTTCTGGAAATGTAAAAACGGTCACGAGTGGAAAGCCCGTGTAGCTGATCGGACAGAAGGTCACGGCTGTCCTTACTGCGCCGGACAGCGGGTCTGGAAAGGATATAATGACCTGGCTACTACTCATCCAGCTCTGATTGCTGAATGGTCTGACAGGAATAGCTCCATCTCTCCTGATGAAATCACATACAAGAATCGATCCAACGTCTGGTGGCACTGCAATAGGTGCGGAAATGACTATCAGGCCGTAATCTATGCAAAGGCCAACGGCCGAATCTGTCCCTTTTGCATAGCTAAGAGGCTTAAGTACCTTCGCGATCAGCGATTGGCTAAAGCGATAATCGAAGCAGAATGTAATTATTTGCTACCACAGCTTGCAGCCATCTATTATGCCGGGCAACACAATCTGAAGGTAATTACTGACTCTGAAGAGCCTGTAGGACTCCCTATAGCAGCTCTTATCCCTGAAATTAGGCTTGCTATAGATGTATGTGGCTCAGAAAAAGAAGTTTTCTTAAAAGATTACATCTGTGGCGTGCATGGAATCAGATACATCAATTTGTCGCCCAAGCTTTCCGATGCCGAGATTACACAAGCAATCCGAAAAGCGTTCTCTGACACCCATATCCACTTTAACACCCACATTATGGATGATCTGGAGATAATCAGGGAGAGATATGCTCAGTGGAAGAAAAAGGGATCCAACCCTTAAATTACGCTACTCTTGAGCCTGTCAAATGCGCTCTTAGCAGCTTGCCTTACATTAGGGTCATTATCCGCAAACGCAAGCTTTTTAACGTATTCTTCGCAATGTTTGGCGTGAATATCGGCTGCAGCCGTTGCCGCACTCGCTCTTACCATAGGATCTGTATCACGTAAAAGCGGAATCAAGGCCATGCCGGAATCGTAGGTAGGGATCATACCAAGAGTCATGGCTACTGTCATTCTTATATCCGGATTCGGGTGATCACTATATTTGGCGACAGCATTAATCTTTTGCTTATTTCCAAGCTTGATTATCTTATCTTTTAAAGCATCATCACGAGCCATAGTATTATTTCCTATCTTCTTCGATATTCAGATTATAGCATGCAAAAGGCCCCAGAATTACCTGAGGCCTTGGTACGTTTTATTCCTGATTTAATGCATTTCTATTTTTCTGCTATAGCATATTCCCCGTTCTTAAAATTCGCAGAATTCCCCGTCATCTTGAACCCTACTTTTTTCATCTCCTGTAACAAGGTATGCATGTAGAATCCATGTGTGACGACAGCTATATCCATATCGTCATTTCTGATCAATTCTACAAACTCTTTTGCCCGTTTTCTCGTTTGCCTTCTCACCTGAGGCTGCCTTCTGCAATTAATAAGCCACTGCAAACGTCCTGTCAGTTTCCAAAACCATAGTGGCATGTTCGTTTTGGTATCAAAGCTCGATTTGAGCGGGACTTCATTTATAAGCGGAGATTCAAGATGTTCTCCACTCGGAAACAATATTTTAGCTGTATCTTTACTTCTGGACAATTCACTAACATATACTTTCTGATATACAGTCTGCGGAATGCTATAAGTCACATTCTTGATTGGTGAAAGATCATACTCTCTACAATCCGAATCAAATTTTGCAGATGTACACCGCTTGCTCCAACAAAAATCCACTTCCGCATGTCTAATAATGACTACCCTCAATAGATTTTCTCCCTATATATACTTCTCAATTCCACACTGCTCTACAACCTTTTTCCCAAGAAGAGTAAGCGCCTGCCCAGGACATTTATTGATACAACGATAGCACATGGTACACCGGTCACCTGAAACTGCTTTATGCTCCTTAATTGTAATGTTTTTCATCGGGCACAGCTTTTTACATAGTCCGCATCCGATACATTTATCAGTATCAACCTTAAGCTTTGAGGAATATCTCCCTGTCTTATGGCCAAAGTATGCTCTCTGTCCAAAGAAACCGGCCAACCTGTACAAAGCACCTATACCTTCCTGTGTTGGATCACCGGCTTTTAACCGCTTTACAGATTCTTTTATCTTCTGTTCCGCCTGTTTTACAAGTTCTCTATTCTTTTCAAGTGGACGTTTTAATGCCTTCTCATCTGCTATACTGTCCGGCATCTTAAGATGGAGTCCGCCTATTACTTCAGCGCCATAGCATTGCAAAAGACGTCCGAGCATCCCTGAGCCATCACCGCTGAAAAGCCCCATCGTTGCGATTATGAAAACCTTCTTGTTCTTCCACAGCTCATTGTGATCTGAAATATAATCCCGCATGATCTTCGGAACTGTACTAAACTGAACCGGATATGCAAATATGATAAGATCCGCATCTGCTACTGCAGCTAATGCTTCTGTATCCTCTATAGAATACGCACTGAATTCTTTGTCATACTCTTTACAGAATAACTCCGCCGCATATTTTGAATTGCCCGTCCCACTAAAATAAATACCAACCATTTTTACACCCTCGTACCCTATTGGCTTCATTGATATTTCTTTCATATTATCCCGTCCGTTATTCTGCTGATTTACCTTTCCTGTCGATCTTCTCAAAGTAAGTCTCATAATCTCCGCTCTGAATCTTCTCATAAGCAAATATTTCCAGGGCTTCAACCAACCATTTCATATTTGTACAGTAATTGACTGCTTCAAATGCCTCAGGCTTAACCCTGTATATGTCATGTTTATAATGAATCATTCCGTTACTTTCTCCGCCTGTAAACCGCAATTCTTCACAATAACCTTTACTGTTATAAAACAGTCCCATATTCTTCCTCCTTCAGGAATAGCTGTTGATTAATCAGCCTATGGTAATGCATCCAGATATTCTCTGCTGTTTACTTCAAGATAACCGTCGCAAAACTCGGATACAAGTTCCAGCAATGCCGCTTTATCATCATTCGGAAAATTCTCATTATCGAGCGCGATGATATACCGGCCGGAACGGGATAAAGGATCCCATTCACACATCATCAGCAGGCACTGTGTCTCAAAAGCTTCACGGATCTTTACGTCATCATAATCCTTAAATGAGTCGTGATAATCAGCAACCTCAACGCCGTCACGGAGCAGCCTCATGCACAGGACCGTATCCCGGTGTATCTCTAATACTTCCAGGGAGATATCATGCCGTTCACCGAGCCGCTCTTTGATCATCTTACTCGCTTCAGGTTCGAATGAAGCCAGAAGCGAATCAACGTATTCCTGCTTATTCTCTTCTTCGATAATAGTCTCCGAGTAATCAGACACCACCCACTTATCTTCGAATGCTATGTTTAACTGCACTATCTTATCTGCAACGATAGGATAATTGAACGTAATACCCATAGGTGAAGCATCAATATATTCATCTCCTGAACTGGTAGAGATAACTGTCCTGTTCTGATCTTCAATAACTATCTTTTCGATACTTCCGTATGGAATCTCCACTTCCTTAAACAGTTTCTTGATAACGATTCCGTTCTCATTTGCTGCAATCTTCATCTCGATTAATCCTAGTTTTTCGGTACTCTTTTCTAATGAATTTACGAACGTTTCCTGAGAATACTTGTTACATATAACTGATCATTATCTTAACAAAAGCTCCCTTTCCCTGCCATCCTGCTGTGCTTAGTAACGGTCAGGCCTTCATATCAGGATCGGATCTCTGCCGCTGATGATCTCCTCAGCTTCCCGAGAAAGACACAGATGAAGTAAGTCAGCAAGTACGCAATCACTATCGTCAAAAAGAAGTTAAGAAGGACGTCCATACCTGTGAGATTGAGGTAATACTGGCTCAGGACTACAACCGGGAAGTGAACGATGTAAAAAAGGTAAGACAGCTTCGATAACTTCCCGGGAGTTTTTCCGGTAAAATCCAGATGATCATGACCAATGCACATCAGGGCAGGCAAGCCGCTTATAAGGCTTAAATAGTTAAAGATATCATTGAGGATCTTGGGGCCGCCTGCATAGATGAACAGAAATGCATTTGCGACAGTAGTGACAATAAATACCGCAACGAATCCCCACTTAAAAGCCAGAAGTCTATTAACAAATTCTTTCTTGCTGAAGAAATAGTAACCGAGAAGGAAAGCGCATAGGTATGTTATCAGCGGCTTCCCCAGAGGCTTATAATCGAATGCCGCTGCACCTGCAACTGCAAAAACGATTCCTGCGATCAGGAGCACTATCTTATTATGCGGAAGCAGTCTGATGATGAGACACGCAATGAGGGAGATAAGGATAAGTGCTAACAGGAACCACAAGTGACCCAAGGCAAATCCGCCATCATAGCCTGAAAGATCCGTGAAGCGCAAATAGAAGATCACATAGTGCTGAATGAAGTTCCCCCGGTAATGATTGTGCGTAAGATCGGCGACATAACTCAATATCGGTGTGTTGATGATAAGACATATCAGAAGAGGAATGCCAAGTCGCTTGAAACGTTCGCCGATGAACTTGCCGTATCCCCTTCTTGAGAGCGAATAAGAAGCTGATACGCCTGCCAGAAGGAACATCAGAGGCATGAACCAGGGACTTATGAGAACGACAATAAACGCAAGGGGCTTTACAGCCTTGAGGAAGATGTAGTTCTGCTCGCCCCAGGTATTATAGGACATGCATGCGTGGTAGAGGACCAGAAGCGATATCGTGATCCATCTTAAGTTATCAATATAGTGTATGCGCTCTGCTTTCGTGCCTGTCCCTGTCCCAATGCTCATTCGCCGATTATCCTGATCATTTTACTGCCGGTTCATACTCTGTAAACTTTACCACATCATTACTTTCAAATGACGGGTGGTCTTTCTGCTTCTTAAGATAGGTATCGAAGAATTCCAGATGGATCCTGCAGACAGTATCATGTGCGATGTTCGGATCCAGACCGCCGACCATCGACTTCATCGGAATCACATGTTTGAGATCAGTAAACCCGACGTGCTGCATATCCCGCAGGACTGCGTGATATGCAACGGCTTTGTTTATAAGAAAAGCAACAGTGACAGCGGTTTTGTTAGTATCACAGTTCAACTGCAAAAACGGAACATTGATCTCTTTTTCCGCGTGATCTCCGAACAGTCCGCCGTCCATGTTGATCCCGCAGACAAATGTCTCCGGTTCATCCTCGCAAAGCGCGAATGCTGTCAGACCGCCCATCGAATGTCCTCCCACACCAACGCCGGACTCAATATCGATCAGATCGGAATGGTTTTCTTTCAGATACTTAAATGCTGCTTTCGTATCGAGTTCCCATTCCGGAAGTCTTTCCATTCCTATGAAGCGGTTGTACTTTCTTTGTACTGAATCAAACAGTGCCCACAATTCCTCATTTGTTCCTTTGGCTCTCATCACCTTTAACAATGCCAGAACAGCGGGTATCATCGGCGAGTAGCACTTTGACGTGATTCCCTTCGCCAGTTTATATTTGGTTCCGTCATCCAGTTCTGTAAGTATCCCCTCGTAGGGATGGCCGATGGAAGCAACCACATATCCGTGGGATGCAAGTTCGATCAAAAGAAAAGAATTTGTTTCTCTGAATCCCCCATAGCCGTGGCTGAAGAGGATCAGCGGAAATCTCGAACCTTCGATAAATGGAGCGTTCTCATAGCATTCGGAGCGGTTCTCTCCGGACTGCTCCATCTTTTCATAATTCCAAGGTGCATAGAAGTTCTTCTTTACGGCCTCGATCATATCTTTTGACAGATATCTGGCTTTGGGAAGGTCTTTTACGGACTCTCTGTATACCGGATAGTAGACTCTGACGGGTATACTCCGCATCGTGCCGGGAGCGCAGTACAACGTCTCTTCCCTGTCGTTGTACACGGTATATGTGAAGGTTCCTACTGCGTATTCGCCTGTTGGCACAGGTGTTTTGACAGGTGTCTTTTTACTCATTGACGTTCCCTCCAAGAAGTAAGATCACGGATTTGGCAAGTGTACGGAACAGCTGACGCGGCCTCGCTTCAATTCCGGGCACTCCTGTCCCATAGCAGGAACTCAGGATACAAAGTTTCTCTATGCCGGTAGTTGACGAAGACAGATATAGCAGCAGTTCTTCCTGAGAACACTTCATCTGACATCCGAGACTCCCGGCTCCTTCAACTATTTTGGGCAGGAGATCCACACCGATCTTCTCCAGATTCCCCTGTCCCTCTACTTCTGACATGATCCGTTTCATTCGGTCGGGACTGTTGATCGCCATGACACCGAAATCGAAATTGATCTTCTGGATATCCATCAGATGCTCTTCCATTACGTCTGCCATGGCATCGTAGACGCGGTATATGAGTTCGTCAAAGGATACATCCGTCTCGTTAACCAGTCTCTTGATACGTTCATACGCACCATAGTCTGTGCGGACCTTCTTCACCATATCCGCCAGGATCTCATCTAGACCGCTGTAGTAACGATAGATGGCTCCCATGGACATGCCGGTCTCAGCGATAACGTCTGAGATGGTTACTGTATCCACCGGCTTCCGCAGGCAGACATTATATGCCGCATCCACTATCATCTGTTTCTTTTGTTCAATGTATTCCGGAGTTACCTTCGGCATCCGTATTCCTCCAAATAAATGATCTGATACTGCCTTCGAATAAAAATGAAAGTAGTTTCATTATAGTTTCGGGATTATGGCTTGTCAATCTCTAAGCACCACGCCAGTACCCCGTAAGAGATGGGATGATATACTGAAAGCATGATGACTGATCAGAGAAAATACATCGAATACGCCGGGAACTACGCTGAGTCAAGCGGTAATCATATCTGGCTGGGAGGATCATTCCTTCGAGGTAACCCCACACCGTTCTCGGATGTGGATATAAGCGCATGTATGGACAAAGAATCGTTGAGAGAGTTTATCCGCGGTTATGGAGACCCGGTATACATCTCTTATACGACTAATCCCGAAGGGATCATCATAGTCATATACGAAGACGGGGTAGCCGTCGATCTTGAAGTTGTTGAATCTGCAGAAGTAACTGATAACGGATTCTTCCATATGGAAAACATCAAGGAGTATGAATATCATCGCAACAGCAGCATCTGCAAAGAGGTCTGCCGGAGAAATGATGTGCCCTATCAGACGGCACGGCTCTTCCACCGCAGTCTGATCAAATTCCTGGCCGGCAAGACAGAGACAGGTGTCAGTGTTGCCAATGAGATATCGGTATTCCTGGGCAGCAACACATCCGTAACCGAAAGCAACTATAAGAACGGGATTATGCGTCTGTTCGGTCAATACAACGATAAGTATCCGTTAGACACAAGATACCGCAGTCTTTGCCTTGAATTGATCGATATGCTCCCGGGTTAACTGCATTTACCGGTTATAAATGCTTCAATTGCCCTGTTAACAGCTTCAGGATCGTCATCATTCGAATTATGAGCGGCATTCTCTATCCACGTTATGGGAACACCCAGATCTTCGGACCACTGCCTGTTATAACTTTGGACTTTTCCTGTCTTGTCCTTCCGCCCTACGATCAGCAGAACAGGACAGTTGATCTCAAGATCACAATTATCTTCCAGGAATCCGGCGAATCCGATACCCATAAGATGACAGAGTTCTTGCTTTCCATATATGCTCAGCATTCCCATCATATTCTGATATGCATGATCAGTTGTGGTGCATTGTTTTGCGATCGCTTTCCGAATGGTCTTATCCGGATAAAATTTCGACATCCACTCTATCTGGCGCAGCCACCATTTGTCTGAACGCGAATAGTATTTTTCTCCGAATGGAGTGCTGTCTATTGAGACAAAACCTTTTACGACTTCAGGGAATCTCTTGATCACGGATTGCGTGATGAACCCGCCCATAGACTGGCCGATGAACACAGCCTCCCGGATGTTGTTTTCGTCCAGGATCTGTCTCGCGGCAAGGGCTGCCTTCTCATAGGTGAAATCCTCGTATGGACGGGAGGAGCCGTGTGCAGGTGCATCCCAGGTAATGATGTTATATCTGTCCGAGAAGAATCCTGTCTGACTGTTGAACAGATCATGGCTCGCCGTAAGACCGTGGAGGAAAAACAGCGTGATCCGGTCAGCACTCAGATCATCAGAGATCCAATAATGAACGTCACCGTATTGTGTTTTGAGCTTGTTTTCTATCAGCATTTACTCTGTATCCATTCCTGTTTTAAGATCGAGAAGACTTGTCTTCCCTCATAGTGATCTTTACGCCAGAAGAAATCGCGGAATACGCCTTCATACTTCAGTCCGCACTTCTCAATGACTCTTTGTGATGCCGTATTCTCCGTTCTGCAGTCGATCTCGATCCTGTGCAGATTGATCCTATCAAAACCGAATGCTATTACCGCTCTTGTCATCTCGGTAGCATATCCTTTGCCCTGGAACGCCGGACCTATGACATACTCGATCTCGGCATGCCGGTTGGCCGTATCCACAGTAAAAAAGGCGATCTGACCGATGCATTCACCGAATCCTTTCTCGATAACCGCCCAACGGTAGTAATCATCTTTTGAATATGAGGCTATGTATTTGGTATCGAACAATTCCCGTACTGACTCAGGAGTCGGATAACAGGGTTCGCCGTAATCCCACTGAGTCTTCTCATCGGCGATCCAATTCCGAATCATGGAATCTATATCTGAATACTCAAAACGGCGTAGGATCAGACGTTCTGTCTCGATGGTCTGCGTTCCGATATGTGTAACCATATTATCGTTACGGTAGATTACCGATACACGGGTGATCTTATTATCGGGATCCGGGTACTCCTTCTCGAAATGCATCCCTATCGCTTCTGCAGTCTTATAGGAACCGACGTTCGTATATTTGCAATATGAATAGAGTGCGGGGTAATCCGTGTTGGCAAACGCCCAGTCCCGTACGGCTGCTGCCGCTTCCTTTGCGTAGCCTTTGCGCTGCCGGTCTGCACGTATGTGATAACCGATCTCGGGGAGCATCTGACCCTCGATGTTTTGAAGTGTCAATCCGCAGTCACCGATCATCTCTTCGGTATCTCTCAAACAGACAGCCCATAAGCCAAAACCATTCTCACGGTAACGGTTCATATTCCTGTCGATCCAGCTCCTGACTCTCTCCTCGTCAAAATCATAGGGATAATGCTGCATGATATCCTTGTCAGCCAGGACCTTGTACAATGCATCAAAGTCATCCATATTCATCTCGCGTAGAAACAATCTGTCTGTTTCCAGTATGATCCTCTGTTCCATTTAAAACCTGTTTCCTGTTGTAAAGTTATTAACTATTTCCATAAGCCTTATTACTCATTTTCTCTCCTGATGTGCTCGTTAATATAACCGATGTCTCTTCTGACCGTAAAAGCATCTATCGCGAAGGCAAGCGCCAGCACGACACCTACATAGATAAATGCCATCCAGAAATTACTCGGGAAGAACCATCCGACAATGAAGCCGAACAGCATCACGATCCCGGAGAAAACAAAGTATTTAATGATGTAGCTCACCACGATCGAGAGTGTCAGGAATTCGTCAAAAAGGAAGTTCACGACCGTGATTATCAGTGCGAGGCCAAATAGCGCCAGCACGAGTGAGATCTCTGCCGTTACGCCTGACCAGATGATCGACAAGGTAAATACCGCAAGTATCATCAACGCCGCAAGTATGCATGTGTCTTTAAGGATCTTCCTGACGGGCATTTACTTGAACCTCCTCTTTATGTCGCGCAGATATTTGCGCGATACTATGAGTTTCTCTCCGTTGTCGAGTGTTGCTTCGAGATGGCTGTTCTTAAGCTGCTTTATCTCCGTAAGATGAGAGACATTCATGATACACGTCCTTGATATCCTGACAAGGTCCGAGTCCTCTGTGATCTTCCCGAGTTCCTGCAATGTGGAATCCAGCCTGAAGACATCGCTCACGGTATACAGAAAGACTTTCCGGTCTACATTTTCGAGATAATACACATCGGACATGGCAATGTGCATCCGGCTGTCGTCCGAGAACGCGCTGAATCTTATGTCAAAACTCTCGATACGCTTAACAAGGCCTCTGACCGACTCTGTGTATTCAGGGTACTCGATCGTGACGGTGAGAGGTTTGTCCGGTGCCTGTCTCGTTATGATCTGCATTGATCTTCCTGTTCCTGTTTCCGTATGCTTTCGATAACTGCCGCAGCTTCCTCCCTGAATCTGCGCGAGAACGCCGCATAGACGATCACTCCAAGGAAGAACACCATATTAGTATACCTTACGAGCATACTGATCTCTGTCGTATAAGGAGATAATAACTGACTTCCGATCAAATTGCTAAACATATGAACCAATGCGCCCGCGAGGATGCTCCGGTTCGTCTTAACATAAACAAAGGATACAAAAACACTGAGCATCATGACACTCGGTATGAACATCAGCGCGTGGAAAACAGAATCCTGAAGAAGGTTGTTCTGCGCCTGTCCGGGCGTAAAGTACCACGGCAAATGCCATATTGCCCAGACGAATCCCAGCAGCAGAGAGCCCCTAAGGAAACCAAACCTTACAAGAAGCCTGTCGAGTGCATATCCCCTCCAGCCGAATTCCTCATTGAGAGGGCCGGAGATGAGCGACAGCAGGAGGACGAGGAATACATTCAGCGGGTTTGCTGCTATGGCCTTGATGTAATCCATCCCCGGCATATCGCTGCCCATCAGGACGGTACCGATGAAGATACTTACCACTGACAGCAACGCGAAAACGATTACCGTTATGAGCGGCCACTTCCACCCCATACGCTTGAAACTGAAGCACCTCCGGAAGTAATCTCTCCGCTTGTACTTCGGGTATGTAAGGAACACCAGAAACAGAGCTACTACAGAAGGCGCACCGCCTCCGAAATAGAACACGAATGTTCCCACGCCTGTTCCCGTGAATCCGAACAGAACGGGAATAAATCCGCAGATCCAGGTCCACGCCAGAGTAATGACAAAAAACATGACCAGGTATTTTGTTGACATCCAGTCTTTCTTCATTAGAACACCTCCCGTTTGCTGTGAGTCTAACGGAAGATACTGGCCGCAGCCACAGGTTAGGTCAGTTGATGCAAATCCATGCGCGCGAAGTGCATTTTCTCAAGCCAGTCTGCTATCATATACAAAACTTCTGTTAAACAGAACAGAAGGACTCAAGGGTGCATGAAGAAGAGAAATAAGAAAGCGATAATCATTACGGCGATCGTAATGCTGACAGGAATCCTGTGTGTGTTGGCAGGATTCTTTGGAGGCTGGTTCCTCTCGCTGTTCAGCAGGGACTTCGATTACAAGAACATCCGTCCTGAAGATCTCGGCAAGACCGTCAGGACTGACGTTGTCGTTATTTATGACGACATAGACATCGAGAATAAGGTCCTGCAGGCTCTGGGTGACACAAGCTTCGACGATGACTATGCGTTTATCCTGCTGGATCTGTCAGTTCTCAGCGAGAAAGAAAAGGCAATGTACTATTCGATGAGTGCAAGATACATCACCATTCAGGGTAGGTTAAGAGCCGTGGATGATGCCGAATATCAGGAAACCATCGAGAGCCTTTACAGGCGTTACGACTACATACTCGAGGAGAAACTTAACGATCCCGAGAATAACTATACAGAAGAAGAGAAGGCCGAGAAGACTGAGTTTTTCCATCAGTATCTGAGCGATCCGGTAATCCCGTACTGCATCGAAGTTGATTCCATCACCAGCTTTGACTGGACACCTTTTATTCCTGCAGGAATCGTTATCTTCCTGGTCGCGCTTGCCTTTGAGGTCTGCTTTGTCTTCAAGCTCAAGAAGAGGATCGTGCTGCCCATAGTATTCGGTCTCATGATAGTCATTCCCGCGATCATGTTCTTCAATCACATCCGCACGATACTCAGCATCAACAAGATCAGCGATGACATGTACACACTGAAGAATTATGAGTGCACCGATACGCAGGCCATGCTTGATTCCGATGCCTCGGACATCAACGAACTTCTGGACTGGATATGTGCCAATCATTTTTATGGTATCCCGAATCCCTTTGAGGCGGACTTTGATTTCGGATGTGCTGCTTTCGCTGCCGTAACACCTGAAGGGGATCACATATTCGGAAGGAATTTTGACTTCCCGGAGACTGATACCCTGCTTATCTATTCAAATCCTGACGGTGCCTATGAATCTATCGGACTGGCCGATATCGGTGTCTTTGGCGTTGGCCACACCTACCCCGTCAGTCCTGACTCGCCGCTGGGAAGACTTGTCATGATAATCGCGCCTTATATCGTTGTCGACGGCATGAACGAGATGGGTGTCGGCGCGGGGATCCTGCAGCTTCGCATCGAAGAGACACATCAGGACAACGGCAAGCCTGATCTGCTCGTTTTCTGCGCGATAAGGGGCATCCTCGATAACTGTGCTTCAGTCGATGAGGCGCTGACATTCCTTGATTCTTACGATATACAGTCAGATACTGAATGCGACTACCAGCTGTTCATTACCGACACATCCGGCAAATATGCTGTCGTCGAATGGCTTGACGGCGAGATGGTCGTAACAGAACGCCCGAGCTGCACAAACAGTGTCGTTGCTCCCGGCGAATTCTATGACATAGGTGATCCCGATGAGAGACTGGGCACGATAGATGCCTGCCTTGATGCGGACCTCACCGTAACTGAGCAGGAAGCTATGGAGATCCTGGACACAGTGCAGAACAAAGACGGCATAACCGAGTGGTCCTGTGTCTATAATCTTGATGATTTCACTGTCACCGTCTGTCTGGACGGAGATTACGGGCAATCCTACACGTTCAGCGCAGAAGAATTAAAATGATATCCGGGCACACCCGGTCAGCCTAATGTGTCCTTCATCGAGGCAGACCAGGATCAGATGTTGCAAAACCATGCACACAAAGTGCATTTATCTCACTTATATCTCTATCAGAATCTCTTCCAGCAGATCTACGGCATCAGCCACCATTTTAGGGCAGAAATCGGTAAACAGGCCTTTTTCTCTGGCTGCTTTAACGCCTTCCTCTGTCTTGATATCGCAGCCCAACAGTTCATTACAGATATACGAGCCGTTCTTTTCCGCAAAGCCGTTCAGCAGCTCGACATTTACCTTATTTGCTCTCATTCGGCTTTCCAGATCATCTTTATCGAACTGCCCATACATAAGACCCAGCACCATCAGCGCACCGGTACAGGCTCCACAGACTTCACCTTTACGCATACCGGCGCCAAAACATGCTCCCAGTTTTAATGCCTGTTCTTCGGTTAGTCCTAATTCAGGAGCAAAAGCCGCCAGGACCGCCTGGGAACAGTGGAACTTATCTGAAAAATACTGCAGTGCTTTCTCTTTGTGTGTCATAAGAGAATTATACCAAAAGGGTTCCCGCTTTCATTTACTCTGCAGAGTTAGTCTTCCGGCTTTATTATATAATTGGAGCAGATAATCAACAGGAAAAGTGATTAAGAGAATACGGAAATAGATTTTGGGGAAAAGGATCTTGGAAAACGGCAGGTAATATGAAGATGACATATTTCGTTGAAGGTATACAAGGAAGCGGTAAGAGCACTCTTGTAAAGTTATTGTCGGAGAAATGTCCGGACCATAAAGTTCTTGAAGAAGGTGACTATTCTCCGGTAGAACTTGCTTGGTGCGCATATATGGGCATGGAAGACTATCGGGCCGCTTTGGAAAAGCATACTTCCCTGAGGCCGGAGATAGAAGCGAAAACCCATTTTGAAGATGATCATGCGGTTGTCTGTTATACAAAGATCCGGACTGATGACCGGAACTTTTACCAGGCAATGGAAAATTATGAGATATATAACAACCGGGTATCCTTTGAGCGGTTCAAAGACATTGTCTTAAAGCGCTACGGCAGATGGGACGGGGCACCTCTGATTACAGAATGCGCTCTATTCCAAAATATCGTGGAGGACATGATACTGTTCCGGGATATGCCGGATGAAGACATCATAGATTTCTATAGAGATATTAAGAAAGCTATAGGCGATAAGCAGATCCAAATAGCTTATCTTAAGGCAGAAACGGATGATATCAGAAGGAATCTTGAGACAGCACGGCAGACCCGAGTCGATGATAAAGGCAATGAGGTCTGGTTTTCGATGCTCTGTGAATATTTTAACAACAGTCCTCATGCAGTCAGAACTGGCCTTGAAGGCGAAGACGGCTTAGTCCGGCACTGGACTCACAGGCAGGACCTTGAGCTTAGGATATGTGAAGAACTGTTTTGGGACCGATGCACGGTATTGCCCTCGAAATTATATGGGGAGAGGGATATTAGAAAGTTGTTTGGATAGTCCGATTTATAAACAGAAATAACATCCAGTCGTTGAGCGATACAATGAGTATTAGTTTATTATGGCTTTTCAAGAATAACAAGCTGGGCATATCTGTCCTTTTGCACGCCGATACAGCGAAAGCCTTGTTTTTCAAATCTTGATCTCATCTCTTCAGATGAAAGAAACTCCCCGTTGATGTTACGGCACAGAAAATTAAGTGCTTTTCTGATTGGGTGGGGAAAGGCGGGATCTGCTATGTATAATCTGCCGTTCGGTTTCAGGAGGCGCAAAGCTTCCTTTGCAAAAGCATCTTTATCAGGGAAATGATGATATGCCATGCATGCGGTTAAAGTGTCAAAATAAGAATCCCCGTAAGGTGTGTCTTCGCAGGAGCATTTTCTGATATCCATGTCAGGACATTTGCTGCGCGCAACAGAAAGCATCTGAGGCTCGACGTCTATTCCGTGTCCTTCTATGTCCTCGAACTCACTGAATGTTTTTAGAATCGTGCCTGTTCCGCAGCCCACATCAAGGACCCTGTCGCCTTTTTTCAGGCCGGTGTATCTGTAGAGCAGCTCATAGAATCTGCGTGACAGCCTGCCTTCAAAATGGTCATCGTATTTATCGGCTCTCTTGTCGAATTTGAAATATCTCTTTTCCATGTTTTAAGTCCTTTCTTTTTCTATTGCCAGGAATGCTCCCAGTGCCATGATGATGAATGAAATAATGAACAGCAATGCCGGCATCTTCGGAAAGAGGATAAGTGAGATAAGTGCTCCGATGAACGGTGCCAAAGCATAAAAAGCTGATGTCTTTGCTGCACCTATATAGCGCTGAGCATAGACATATGTGTAAATGCTGAGCCCGTAAGCAACAAAGCCTAGAAGCAGTGCCAAAAGTATATAAGGTGTTACAATGAGTCTCTCGCCGCATATCAATGCTACGATCACTGAACCTGTTCCCGAGCCGAAGCCTTTTACTATCACTATCTTTGCAGGATCATTTTGGGAAAGCTTGCGTGTGCAGTTGTTTTCGAGACCCCAACAGCAGCAGGCGAGCAAAGCCAGAAGCGAATATACGGATATGGAGAACGATCCGTTGCCGCTTAATGAGAGCATGATGCTGGCGGCTGTTATAAGTGTTATCGCAATCCAGAGACGTGGTGATATCTTTTCTTTGAAGAACAGAAGCGCGATCAGAGCGGTTGCGACTATCTCGAAATTGTTAAGCAGAGATACTGATTCAGCAGAGGATTTTTTCAGTGAGGTCATCAGAAGTATCGGTGCGGCGATATCAAGCAGGACCATCATTATGAGATAAGGAAGGTCTTTATGGGTAAAAGAGGAACTCTTTTTGCTTTTTCTGCGCGAAAAGAATGCTATGATAGCCATTCCCGTTGCTGCTCCGAGATAAAGTAATCCTGCCATGAATGCAGGAGGGATCTTTTCCATAAGAACCTTTGAGAATGGTGTGCTTACCGCATAGAGTAATGCTGCATATATTGCGTATCTGATTGCTTTGTTTTTATTCATATCATGTCACTTTCCGAACACTTTGTTCGGTAAAATGTTATAATCCATGATAAGAGCAAACAATAATCAGACTTTGTGATTTGTCAGTTATTGAACATTATTTGAAAATTGTACGGTAAGAGAAGATGGACAGACGGCAGCAAAAGACCAGAACGGCAATATACGATGCGCTGACAAAACTGTTAAGAAAACGGCGTTTCGAAGATATAACCGTGCAGGAGATAATCGATGAGGCAAATATCGGGAGAAGCACTTTCTATTCTCATTTTGAGACGAAAGATCAGCTCCTCGAGCAGATGTGTGATGAGATGTTCACTCATGTCTTCTCCGAAACGCTCATGCCCGAGAAGAGCCACGATTTCTCGGCCAACCACGAGGAACTGAAGGCATTGCTTGAGCACATTCTCTGGCACATCAAGGATCATGAAGACAACATCAGTTCGATCATGTACGGAGAGTCGGAGAAGCTCTTTACGCGCTACTTCTCCGGGTATCTTGAAGATGCATTTGGCGACATGATCTATAATATTGATATAGATGTGTCTTCTGAGTTCAAGAAGCAGTTTGTCATAGGAAGTTTTATTAACACAGTCAAATGGTGGATCGGGAACGGCCTTGCACAAAGTCCCGGTGAGATTATTGATGCATATTTTAAGTGTATGATCAGGAAATAATCTTAGAAGAGGTAATCATCAGTTTTAACGATTAAGGAGAATATAGGTATGGGAAAAATACAGTTTAAATATCATCCCAATATTTATGAGGATGACGTTCTTGTTCATAAGAGCGGTATATGTCAGTGCTGCGGCAAACAAATAAGCGAGTATATCGAACATATTTATTCAGCAGAGGATGTCGATTGCATCTGTTTACAATGTGTAAGCGATGGAACTGCAGCCCAAAAGTTTGATGCGGTATTTGTTTCGTGGGCGGAACCTGTCAGTGATCCTGAAAAAAGTGATGAACTGTTTCATAGAACCCCCGGATATCTTGGATGGCAAGATGAAAACTGGCTTGCATGTTGTGATGATTACTGCCAATAT
>JAEEGK010012706.1_pt1 | contig 19096 bp, 11 predicted proteins | sample 8958771 | NCBI WGS metagenome assembly JAEEGK01 (sample SAMN16246547, study PRJNA631951) | gut metagenome | biome: gut microbiome; feature: rumen; material: SC-attached | host: Bos | place: Iran: Karaj | collected 2018-10
CCCAATCCCCAATCCCCAATCCCCAATCCCCAATCCCCAAATAATTATATAAATATTAAATAAAAAATTATTATTATAATATGAATAAATAAATGATAATTTATTTAAATAATTATTATTATATAATATATAAAATAATTAAATTTATTTTTATATTATTATTATAATTATAATAATAAATTAAACTTTATTTCCATCATTATTATTATTACTCATTGCATTAGCTCCATAAGACAAAATTTTTGTAAAACCTTCTTGTCCTTTATTAGCCAAGAAACTAGTTAATTTTTTCTTTTGTTCACCAGAGCATTTATAATATCCCATAGTATTAGAAAAAGTTAAAAAAAATGCAATTAAACATACTAAAAACCACATTAATTTCAATCCTAATAAATTAATAATAACAAATATTATCCAAAATGCAGGTGCTAAATAAATACTTCCCCAAAAAATTGTTGTATCTATACTTGTTGCTTTTTTTTCATTATCAGATTCAAATATCCAAACTTCACTTCCATCATCTTTTACTTCATTCCACCATCTTAAACCAACTAAAATTCTTCCTGAAACATTTTTAACAAACCAAAAATCGAAAGAACTTAAAATAACAACTATTATAAAAATTAAAGCATCTGAAACACCAAAAATTCCTAAAATTAAATAAAGAACAATAGCAGAAACTTTAAAAATTAATGTGAAAAAAACAATTATTGGATTATTTGCTTTGCATATAAAATTTGTAAAATCAATTTGATTATTGTTGTTTGAATTATTGTTAGATGAACTTATTTGTTGAGAAGGATTTTGATTAAAATTATTAACATTTATTTGTTGATTTGTACTATTTAACATACTTTTATCTTGAATATTAGTTGAAATATTATTTGTATTTCCACTTAAATTAATATCAAAATTTAAATCATTTTGATTTGACATTATTAAATATAATATAAAAAAAATATATTTAAATTATATTAAAAAAATAATTAAAATTTATTATTATTTTTATTATTAATGATTATTAAAAAATCACATATATAAAAAAAATTAAATTTTATAATTAACATTAACTATTAGAATGAATTATTTAATTTAATAATAAATAATAAATAATATTAGTAAAAATCTTAAGAATTAAACGAAATTTTTCTTCCTAAATCATTTGCACTATTTTGTCTATTTCTAGGTGGAGTAGGTGGTCTTAATTTCATAGTTTCTTCAGTATTATCCCAATTTTTATTAGGACATTCTTGAGGATAAATTAAATATGGTTTTATTATAAAATTCTTCGTTAAAAATAAAATTGCTCCAGCATTTTTATGTTTTCCACAATAATCTGTAGCACTGAAAACAGTAATTAATTTTCCACCTGCAAATCTTTCAAAGCCATCCATAACACATTCATGAGCTCTTAAAATTAAAGTTAAATAATTATTATTTAAAAACTCTTCTACTCGATCTGGCCCAAATTTAACAATATTACCTACTCCGGTGGGATCTCTTGTACTATTAGGTTGAATTCCAGTCTCAACATCACTATCAGTAGGGTCACTCCATAATATATCAACTACTAATTGTTGATTGATATTAGTTACTTCATGTATAACTTCAAGAGGTCGTTTTATTTTTTCTATGTCACTTATACTACTAATATTACTACCTATTCCTCCATGTAAACAAAGAACAGTATCATTTATAATAGCCGCCAAAGGTAAATAATCAAAAAAATCATTAAATCTTGTAAAAATAATAGGATTTAATTGATCATCATTTAATCTATTAATTAATTCAGTTTGAAATCCAAACGCACTATTAATCCATCTATCTTCATGATTACCTCTAAGTAAATGAATTTGTGTAGGATATTTGATTTTTAAAGCCATTAATAAACACATAGTTTCTAAACTATGAGTTCCTCTGTCAACATAATCTCCTAAAAATACATAATCTAAACCATCTATATCTCCTCCAGGTCCTTCTATTGGAGCACTATATAAATCAAAGAATCTCATAAGATCTTGATATTGGCCATGAATATCTCCAAAAACTTTTACTGGAGCTTCTACTTTTAATACCATTGGTTGTTCTTGAACTAATTTTGTACATTGTTCTATTAATGTCATCACATATTCTGCATCTAATATGAATTTTAAATCTTCGTCAATTGGCTTTTCTATCCATTCTTTTGGACGTAATAATGCCATTATTACTTTATCACATAATTCATATGATAAAGCATTGTTTTTAAAAAGTTTTAAAATATTTTCTTTTTCTAATTCATCATTTTTTGATTTTTCCATGTTTACAACTTTTACTAATTCACTAAAATCTGATTTGTTATCTACTTTACTACCAATTGATATTTTTTCACTTATTGTTATATTTTTTGTATTTTCACTTTCAACTATATTATTTATATTATTATTTGCATTATTATTATTTTTTGCTTCTTTCTCTCCATTTTTTTTACTAAAGAATGTTTTCAATTTATTTATAACATTAGTATTTTTACTAAATAAATCCATTAAATTAATTTCATTTAAAGCTCTTGCAGGATTATTATGTTTTTCATCTTCAAGTCCCCCATGAATATATAAATAATTTTCAAAACAAAATGATGCATGTCTAAATCTTTTAAAAGTTATATAACTACTCCATTCAGATGTCTCAGTATCATATACTTCTATAGGAAGGTCATCTCCTGTTTGTTGACTTCTACCTCCAATATTAATAAAATAATTACCACAAAACACACTACTATGTTGTATTCTATCATGTGGAGTACCTTTAAAAGGGGCTTTCATCCAATCCCATATACCACTTCTATGTCTTCTTAGACCCCACATATCATTTAAGTGATGTCCATCTTTTCTTCTACCACCAAATACTACCATCATACCATTTGCACCTCCATATGTACATACAGCTGCACTGTGATATACTCTAGGTTGAGGGAGATTTTCTTTTATATCTAATTTTGTCCATTGTAAAGGAGGACTCTCTGAGTTAAATATCCAAACATCGTTTATTACTTCATTACTGTAATTACCTCCGAATAATATAAGAAATGGTTTGAAGTATACCAAACTATGACCATATCTACGACCTGGAGTACTCCCTTTTTCTATAGGAACTATCTTCCATTCTGCATTGCTCTCATTGTTTTTTAGATCTAATAAAAATAATTCATCTGAAGCTAAACCACCAGCTATAAATATATATTATATATAAAGATATATAATAATATTTGTAATAATATTATTATTGTTATATTGTAATTATTATATATTTTATTATACACCCTGTTGCACCTCCATATATAACTAATTGATTTTCATTAACACAACAAGCGGCATGTGCTGCTCTTGGAGTTGGAATATTCCCTTTAGCTAAAATATATAATATTATATAAAATAAATATATTACGATTTAATTTTATCCATTTTTTTGATTCTATATAATATATATAAGTATCTGAATTAATTGAAAAATGTCCGTCTGCTCCTGTAGCACCTCCAAATAAAACTGCTTTTGAATCTCCTTTTGTTTTACATACTAATGTTAATGTATGTCCAAATCTAGGACTCATTTCATTATCAATAGTATGAATTAAGTTACTATTTGCTTTCTTTGTTTCTGAATTATTTGAATTATTATTTTCCATTTTTAATCTAAAACTATATTAATTATAATTTTAATTAAATATAATTAATATTTTATTATTCATTTATTCTATATGTCTAATAATGATCAATGGGGATTTAATTTAAGTGAAATGAAAATATCAAATAATGTAAAAGAACCTTTGGGATTTAATTTTTTAGCTTCAAATGAAAATGATAATGCAAAAGCAAAAAGAAAAGAACAAAATCAAATGAAAATAAATAAAGCATGGGATTTAGTAATAGGTCAAGGAAAAGGAATATTTATGACTTTTATTTCAACTTTTTTTATAGGTTCTAATATATCATTATTTACAATTTTTATTTATGGTTTTTATGCATTTAATACATTCACTGCTATTTTTAATGTAAATAAAGCATATAAAATGTTAGAAAGTCCTGAATATTCTTTATTTAATTATAAATTAGGTTATGTTATTTTATCTATAATTTCATTTCTTTTTGTGATGTATAGAATATATAAAATGGGTTTAGTTCCTTTAAATCCTGCTGATTGGGTTAGTTTAGTAGATAAAAATTATCCAGGAAAAGAAATTATTGATTTGAATAATTAATATGTATTTTATAATGATTTGATAAAATATCATTATTAATATTATTTTTAATATATTAATTAATACAAATTTAAAAATATATTAGTAAGATTATTATAAATGATATTATATTATAAAATAAAAAATAAAATATAATTAAGGAATATAATTTTCTATTTTCATATCATTTAAATTATATAACAAAGGTGATAATTTAACTTTTCCACTATTATTTTCATATCTAACTGGTCTTGCATTGAACATTATTGTATTTTTAATATTATTATTATTATTATTTTCATTTTTAATTTTATTATTACTACTTTTTGTTCTTTTTTTATCATTTTCTTTGTTATTATTATTTCTCACTTCTAGAATATTATTAATATTATTATTATCAGTAATTTTATTTTTTGCTGTTATTGTATCAGATTTTTTAACTTTAGTATGAATTTGTTTATAAGGAATTTTTCCATACAATCCTTTATTTTTAATTTTTTCATTAAAAATTTGTTTATTTATCATTTCATTTTCGTATCTATGAATATCAGCTTCTCTATTAAAATTTAATTTTTGAATATTTAAACCAAATCCAAAATCACTATTATTATTATTATATTTATCTAAATTATCTTCCATTAAAATTTTATGAATAATTTGTTTTTTATTAATCATTCCTTCTCGAGTCATAACTTTTCTAATATTATTTATTTGTAAAAAAGGATTAATATTATTATTATTATTATTATTAACAACTTTTGAACTAATTGCTTTTTTATTATTATTATTATTATTATTTTCATCATAAACAACTTTTAAACTATTCAAACCTTTAAAAATATTTTTTCCATCAATTCTACATTTATTCCATAATTTATCAACAATCATTGTTGTATAATGTTTTTCATATGAATTAAATTTAAATATTTTTTCAGCACATTTAACATGAATTACATGATGACAATCAGGAATAAATTTCAATTTAAAATTTGGATTAACTTTATAATTATTATTATTTATTTTTGCTTCTTTTTTACAAAACGCACAAACTATAATATTGTTATTATTATTATTATTATTATTTAAAGGAATATTTCTTAATCTCAAATCATTAGGATCTTCTTGAGGTTCACATAATTTTCTTTCTTCTTCTTCAGCTTTTAATTTTTCTATAACTTCTCCATTGTAATCAGGAAGACAAGAAACTAAATATTGCGATAGATATATATTTTTAATAACATAACATATATCATTATTATTATTATTTTTTTTAGAATCAATTTCATCTTCATCTTCAAAATCGTTTTTATAATCTATTCCAAACCATTTATCTTCAGCATGTTTTTTCATAATAAATTTATGGTTAAGTTCTTTATGAATTTCTTCAGAAAAACATTCATAACATAAATCATAATTATCACAATTTAAACAATGAAATCTTTCGAATTTAATACTCATTCTTTGGCAATTAGAGCAATTAATATTTTTATGAGATTTAAAACATTTATTATTATTACTATTATTAGAAGAAATTATTTTATCAAATTCTTCTTCGTTCCAATTTGAACGACACATTGGACATTTTTCTGTTTCGTTGTTATCTTTTTTATGTTTTATAAATACTTTTAAACATTTTATATGAAAATTATGACCACATGAATTAGAACAAAAATAAATTCCTTCATGAGTATATAAATCTTCTTGACAAATAGGACAAACACAATCATCAATTAAAGACATTTGAATTGAATTTTTTTTAGATTTTTTTTTGGATTTTTTATTATTATTATCTTTATTATTATTATTATTATTTAAATTTGAATTATTATTAAAATTATTTTTTTTCTTTTTAGAATTATTTTTTCTATCCATTAATTTATTTAATTCTTGATCAGTAAAATTAAGTTGTAATATTAAAGGATTATTAAAAGGTATTTTATAAACTTTATTCAAAGCAAATAAAGTATGAATACAATGTTCGAATTTTCCTCCTCCACAAGAACAAGAAATATTATTACCTATATTAATATCAAATTTTTTTCCATCTTCATCTTTAAAAGACAAAGACAAAGGTCCTTTTTCTTGAACAAGATATAATTTTAATTCAACAGTTTCTTCCATCAAACGAATTAATTCATCAGTTGGTTTTTTTCGCCATTTTCGATTTGGTTGCATTAAATAATAATAATATAATAATATAATATTAATAATGGAAAATAATGAAAATTTTAAATTAATATATAGTCCTCGAACACAATATAGTTTAAATATAGAAGAAGATGAGAAAATTTATAATGAATTAAAATTAAATTTCGACCCAATTACAATAAAAATTATAAAAAAACATTTTAAAGAACGTTTAGGTTCGTTAGAAAAGGAAGAAATGGTTGCGATATTAAAAAATCATTTATTATCATTTATTCCTAATCATCCCGAAAGAGAAAAAATTATGATTCGATTATTATCTAGATTATTTAGTGACATTGATTTAAATGATAATGGAACTTTAGAATGGAATGAATTTACGAATTATATTTTAAATATTTCTACTAATAATAATAAAAATAATAATAATAATGATAATAAAAATAATAATAATTCTAATAATAATCAAGATTATAGATTGAAATTTTATACAAAAAGTAAAGAAAATATTAATAATTATAATTTTAGTGAAAAAATTAGTTATGCTTTTTTTATTGAAAAATTTAATGTTATTGGAATTGTTCAAGAAGGAAAATCGAATATTATGTTTTTTGATGCGAAAAAATATAAAAAATTAAAATGTTATATTGATATTAAAGAAGTTCAAAATTATATTAATTTAATTGAATTTAGTGAATTGAATGAAAAAGCTTTGAAAAAACTTGAAAAAGAAGAAATTGAAAGAAAAGAAAAAAGAGATATGTATAATATTGAAAATGGAATTTATAATAATTATAATAAAAATAAATTTTCTAATGAAAATGATAATAATAATAGTAATAATGATGATATTAATAATAGTAATAATGATGATAATAAAAATAGTAATAATAATGATGATAATAATAATATTGAACATTCAAAACCAAAATTGAAAAAAAAAATAAATAATAATAGTAGCAAAAATTATTTAAATACATTTTTAAATGACATTTCATCAAAAATTTCTATTTCAAAAAAATTAAGTATTTTATGCACAGTTTTTATTCCAGAATTTGATTTGATTTTAATTTCAGGAACAAATAATACAATAACAGCATGGAATTATATAAATAACGCTGAAATAAAAAATGTAAATGTTTTAAAAGATTTTCGTTTATTTAAAGATGAATTAAGAATAGCATTTTTAATGGCAAAGAATCCTCAATATAATATGGTTTGGGATTCTCATCTAAAATTTCTATACACTGGACAAAAAGATGGAAAAATTATAAAATGGGATTTAGTTAAACAAGAACCAATTTTAGAAGATTCCTTAGATATAAAAATTATAAAAGAACATTTATTTATTAAAAATCAAGAACAAATTATTAATAATAATAACAATAATTACTTTTTAAATATTAGCAGTAATAACAATAATAGCAATCTAAATGAAACTCAAAAACTTAAAGACCAACTTAACCAAACAAAAACAAAAAACAAAACCAATTTTATTTCAAATAATTTAAACAACTCTCAAAACACGGAAAAAAATTTAACAGTGAGTTGTTTATTATTATTAAATAAACTTCAATTATTAGCAGCATCATATTACAATGGAATGATAATATTATGGGACACATTATTAAAAGATTATCGTAAATGTTATAATGATCAATCAACAGGAATATATAATATGTGTTACGATAGTATAAGAAATTTATTATTTACATGTGGTTTTTCACATGATATATTCGTATATGATCCTTATATAGATGGCTCATGTGTTTATATATTAAAAAGTCATTCTTATAGTATAAACTCAATATCATGTAACGAAAAAGAAAGTGAATTAATAAGTGTAGATATATATGGTAATATTAAAATATGGGATACTAATTTATTAATAAATTTTCAAACTATAAAAATAAACGAAGAAGGAAATAATAATGATAATATTAATAACAATAGTAATAATAATAAAAATAAAATAAAAAACAAAAAATTAACTTCTAATATATATATGTTATATATTCAAAAAATGAAAAAAATTTTCATTTACGGAAATAAATTAATGTTCTTTGAAACAGATCGTTCAAATAATCCTGAATTAGCAGATGATCAAATAATACTTTCATGTTATTATGATAGAACATATAAAACGATTTTTAGTTTTTGTTTAAATAAAATAAAAATATGGAACATTTTAACTGGAAAAGTAAAAAACATATTCGATAACATTATGAACTCTGAAATAACTGCAGTTGCAGTTGATAGAAATGTAAAAAGAGGTTTCATAGGAGATAATGCAGGTAAAATAAAGAACATAAATTTAAAAAATGGTTTATTAATAAAAGATTTAACTTCTCATAACAATGAAATTAATTTCATTGTTCATTCTATGATTTTAAACATTGTTGTTTCATGTTCTATAGATAATGTAATAAAAATTCACGATGATAAAGAACTTTTAGAAACTGAAGTTATTAAAGAAATATATATTAATCAATTTCAAGTAAAAGGAATATGTATAGTTGAAAGATTTAAAAGATTAGCAATTGGGTTAAATAATGGAATAGTAAAATTTTATGATATAGAACATTTTCATTTTGATAGTGATTTAACAGAAAATAATAATTTAAATGAAGAAGTATCTTTTTTATTATATATTGATCATACTGAATTTGTTTTGGTTTGTTTCGCAAATGGAATTTGTAAATTTTTAGTTGCTCCGCCTAGTACATATAAATTCAATACTATATATGAATTTAATAATAATAATAATAATTCTATTGCTATAACTTTTATTGAATTTGATAAAATTCAACAAAGAATTTTTATAGGAGATTTGCTTGGGAATATTAAATGTTATTCTATAAAAAATATATATGAAATTATAGAACAAATAAAAACTGATGAAAATAGAAATTTTGATAATGAAACAATAATAACAAAAGAAAATCATGCTTTATTTAATAATTTAACCATTCCTTTTCTTTGGGAAACTGAAGCACATAAAATGTGTATTAAACATATTCATTATGTTGATATAGATCCTCAAATAATAGTAACAACTTCAAATGATTTAAGAATTAAAATATTCAATGCAAATTCGGGTGAATTTTTAGATGAATTTAAACAAATTTCAACTAAACAAAAACCAATTCCAATTTCTATTAAATATTACTTATTTGATCCTTTTGTAGAAGATGATAAAAATAATAACAAAGAACCTTTTTATTTTACAAGAAAAGACATAGAAAAATTTGTTCCTATTAAAACAGAAAATAATAATAACAATAATAATGTAAATAATAATAATAATCAATTAATAAGTGAATATTCAAAAAAAATTATGGAATACAACGCGAAAGAAAAATTATATTATTCAACAAAAAATTCAACTTTGCCTTTTGATATGTCAAATAATTGGAAATTAAATATTAATATATCTTCTATAATAAAAAGAGAAGAGGAAGAATATGAAGAAATATTTAAAAAAGTTAAAGAAATTGAAAAAATTACAAATGCAACTGAAATAATTTTACAAGAAAAATCTATTTATTCTGAAAATTATAAACCTAAATACATTGAAGAAATGAATGATATGGAACAAATTAGAGAATTTTCTAAAGTCATTGCTGAAAGATTAAGAAATGTTAAATTAGCTGTTTCTAAAGCGAATTTGAATAGAAAAAAAATGATTGATTTATCAAATAAAAATAATATTGAAAAAAATTATGAAAATAAAAAAAAACATTTAAATAAAAATAAAAGTTCTGTTGATGTTATTAAAAGTGAAAATATTTATAACAATAATAATAAAAGAAAATCGTTTATTAAATCAAAAAGTAATATTGATATTTTAAATTTAAAAATTAATTTATTAAATAAAGTTAGTAAAAATAAAAATAAAATTTTTAGTGAAAAAATTATTTTACCTGAAATTAAATCAAAATATTCTTATAATCAAAGAAAATTACATACACCTGCTCAAATTTTTAATAATTTAGAAAAAGAATTTAAAAGTGGAATTAATCAAATTTTTAATCCGTTTCATATTTTATTAAAAAAATCTAAAAAAAAATTATTAAAAAGTCAATCTCAAGAAAATATTAATGATTATGATTTTGGAATTAAAAATTTTTCGATTTATGAAACTAAAAATTTTTTAAATAATATTGAAGGACAATTAAATATTATTGAACAAGATAATAATAATATTAATAATAATAATAATATTTAAAATATTAATAATAGAATATTATTAATATTATATGTTTTTTTAATAATTTTTTTATTGTTAGTATTATTAAAATTATAAATATTTTTATAATATAAAAATAAATTAATTTTTCTATTTTATTTCTAATAATTTTGATATATTTAATTTATTATTATTTTAAATAAAATATTAAATTACAATATTTTTTATTATAATTTTAATAAAAATAATTAATTATTATTATTTCTTAATTTAAGAAATTTTTCAATTTTTTCTTTTTCAATTTTTTGTTTTTTAATAATATCATCAAACATATTATGAATTTTAAAGTATCTTTTTTCATTTTTTTCCAATAAATCATTCATTTCTTTAATTTTTTTTTTATTTCTTTCTCTAAACATTTTAATTTTATTTTCATTTTCTTTATATTTTTCAATTTCACTTTTTTCAATACCAAAAATTTCTTTACAAAAATTTTTACTTTTAAAAGCAAATTTATTATCTAAATTATTAATTCCATAATAATGTTTTTTCATTTTTAAACAGTTTTTTAAAGTTTTTTTATAATAATTTTGATCAGATCTAATTTCATTAATATCTTCTATATATAAATTAATTTTTTTATTTTTTTCTTCAAAAATAACATCTTCATTTTTATTATTTGAATATTTAATAGATTTATATTTATTTTCTAATTTTCTTAATTGATAAGGATCAATTTGATTCAAATTATGCTTTAAATTAATTTTTTTTATATGAAATTTACAATCGTTAATAATTTCATCACATTTTGATGAAAAATTTCTATTTGAAGTTGTTAAATTTAATGATTGATTTGTATATAAATTATTATTAATTTCGGAATTTTCTGAATCATTTAATATTAATATTTTTTTTCTAATTTCATTTTTTTTGGTTTTTGTTTTTGAAATATTTGGAATTGTTGAATCTTTACTATCGAAAGTAAAATTTTTAATTTTATTATCGAAAGTTAAATTTTTAATTTTATTATCGAAAGTAAAATTTTTAATATTATTATTATTTGGTTTTGATTTAAAAGAAAAATTTGTACTATTATTTGTTAGATTTTTTTTAAGATTAAATAATGAAAATTTATTAAAATTTTTGTTTATTAATTTGGGTTTGTTTGAAATATGAGTTTTTTTAAAAATATTATTATTATTATTATTACTAATATTATTAATTGAAAAATTTGTTGTATTATTGAAATTATTATTATTATTGTTATTATTATAATTTAAAGAATTTCTATTGAAAAGATTTTTTTTATTTAAATTTACTTTTGAATTAAATTTAATATAATCAAAATATTTTAAATTTTCAAAAGAATAATTTTTATCATCATTAATATATTTCGAAATATTTTTAATATTTTTATTATTTAATATTTCATTATAAACATCATTATCAAACATTAAATAAAATAATTAATTTATAATTAAAAAATATTTTTTTAAATATTTTTATAATAATAGTAATAAAATTTTAAAATAATAATTTATAATTAATAATTTATAAATAACTAAATAATTTTATTTAAAATATTTAATCTTCATAACTTTCATCATTATTATTATTATCATAATCGAGATTATTATTATAATTATCTTCATCTTCTTCAACATCATAATTTTCATTATTATTATTAACATTTATATTATTATTATCATCAAGATTATTTTCATCATTTTCTTCAAAATTTCCTCCATTTTTTAATATTAAATCTCCTTTTTCAATTCTACTTTTAATTTCATTAATATGTTGTTTTAATTGATGATTATCTTTATTTTTAATTTTTAATAAATCATTATTATATTTTAATTGATCTTTTAATGATTTAATTTCAATAGTTAATTCTTGCATAATTCTTTTATGTTTAATAAATTTTGAATTATTTTTAACAATTTCTTTATTTTTTTTTTCTAATTCAAGATTATTAAATTTTATTCTTTCTTTCAAATCTTTTATTTTTAGTTTTAAATCATCATTTTTTTTAAATTCATCTTCAATTTTCATATAATTTTCTTCTAATTTATCGTAACGCTCTTGATAAAAATCAATTAAAGTTGAAGGAACAAATTCATCTAATAATTTTTTTTCATATGAATTAAATAATTTATAACTTTTATTATTATTATTATTATTATTATATAAACTTTTTTCATTTGAATAATTATAAAAATCTTTATTTAATCTCACAGAAGCTTTTTTATTTTCCCAAGAAATTTTATCTTCTTTTTTTTTTTCTATTCTATGCGCATTTAAAAACTTTTCAACAATTGAATTTCGTAAATTTTCATATTTATAATAAATATTTTTTTTTTCAATTTTATTTTTTGGAGATTGACTTCGATTTTTTGATATGTCATTATTATATCGATTATTTCTTGTATAATTATTATTTTCAGTAACATAATAGTCGCTATTATTATTATTATTTTTAAAATTTTTATTATAAAGCGAATCTTGACTTTCATTTTCAAAATAAAAATCATTTTCTGGATTTTCATATGATTTATTATTATTTAAATTATTATTTAATAAAAATTCAATGTTACTTTGACGTTTTTGTTGGAATTCATATTCTTTTTTAAGTAAATTATGTTCATTTTTTAATTTTTTCATTTTAGATACACAAATTTGATGTTGACTTATTAAATCTTTATATTTAGAAATTTTTTTTTGAAGAATTACTATTTGTTCTTTTAAATCATTTTGTTCTTTTTTTAATTCAGTTAAAGTATTTTCATTATTATTTTCTTCTAAATTTTGAATATTTTCTTTTTCTTTTTTATAATAATCAATTTTTCTTGTGTTTATTTTAATTTCTTTTTCAAACACTTCAATTCCTTTTTTAAATTCTTTTTGTTTTTTTTGTTCTTCTTTTTCTTTTGTTTTAAATATTTTTACATATTTCATTTTATCATCTACTGTGTTTCTAATATTAGTTAAATCTTTAAAAAGTTCTTTATTTTTTTCCGAAAATTCATTTATAATTGAATTTTTTTGATTTATTTCTGAATTTAATTTATTTAATTCTTTTATTGTTTCATTTTTATATTCTTTAATATCATTTTCTATTTTTTTTATTTGTTCATTTTTTTCTTCATTTTGTTTTATTAATAATTCTATAGATTCTTTTGTTGGTTTTTTTGTATCTTTTTTAACTTTCTTTGAAGGAACTGAAAAATTATTTTCTGCTTTTATTACACTTCCTCCGTTTGATGTTGTTGTTTGTTTAGTTTCTTTTGGTAAATTTTTTTTCTGTTTTACATTTTTTGGCATTTTAATTTGATTAAAATTTTATATTTAAAGTAAATAAAAATATTATTATATTTTTTATTATATTTTTTTATAACTTATTAAATAATTAATTTAAAAATTCATTAATATTTAATTAAAATTAATTAATAATTTATTATTACTTTATTTTTACATTATTAATTATTTTTATTACTAATATTAAATGATAAATAACTTAAACACTAATAATTAAAATAAACCATTTAAAAAAAAATACATTTATCTTTATTTTTTTCATTAGAATTTCTTCTATCTTTTTTCGGATCTGTTTTTAAAATACTTCTTTGTTGTAAAATTTCTTCAACATCATCTTTTTCATTCCCAAAAAGTAATTCTTTTCCTTTAATAATATCATCTTTATATATTTCAATTATTCTATTAATATCATTAAAATAGTTAATTTCATTTTTTAATAATATTTTACAATTATCACATAATTTATCTATTTTTTCTGTATTTAAACAATCACAATTTTTTTCAAATATTAAAACAATATGATAATTTTTTGTTATTCTTTTTTTGATACTAAATGAATAAGGATCAATTTCTTTTTGATAAAATTTATATTCTAATAAATCTTTGTTTAAAAATGCTGTATTAAATGCAATTCTACCTAATTTTTTTTTTGAATGTAAACTTCCTCTTGTATATAATTCTATTTCAATGTCACCATATAATTTTTTTTTTAAATTATTTTCACTGAAACAATATAAAATTTCTTCTTTATTAATTTCATGTTTATTATGGTCATTATTTTCTGAATCATTAATTATATTAATATTATTGCCTGAATTTTCATTAATAATAATATTATTATTATCATTTTCATTTATTAAATCATCATCATTTTCACTATCATTTTCAGTATCATCATCTACAATTTCAAAATTATTCCACATTTTTTTATTTTTTTCTTCATTTTTTTCTACATCATTAATATTGTTATTATTATTGTTATTATTATTATTGTTATTATTAATATTATTATTGTTATTGTTATTATTATTATTATTATTATTATTATTATTTATTTTAATTTCCTTATCTTCATTCATTTCATGTATTTTTTGATTACAATGATATATAATATATTTAGGATACAAACTTTTATATTCCTCATAAGGTGTATTATTAATCAAAATTTTTTTTAAAATTTTAACATTAGGAAAATAAAACGTCTTTTTTTTCAAAATTAACTCATAAAAATAATTAACATATCTTTTTTGACTAGGATTTGTTACACCTAAACCAGAATTAAATCTTTTAAGACTATAATAATCAAAAGCATCATTTGGATTAGAAAATTTCCCAGAAAATAATAAATAACAACAAATTAATGTTCCAGTTCTTCCTTTTCCAGCATTACAATTAATAACTGCGACATTATTTATATTTTTTGATAAAAAATCATGCATTTTTTCTACTAAATCAAATAAAAGATGCAAAGGAGGACTATGATGATCATTCCATTCATTACAATCATAAACTTTTCCTTTAAACGATGATTTATTGTATTCATTTCCACTTAAATTTAAAACTAAGAAATTTTCATTATGTTTTTCATTTAAAAATTTGGTTACTTCTTCTATATTATTTCGATATATTGTTTTAAATCCACTTGCTGGAAAAGCCATTGCTATTATTCGAGGAGTTATATAAGTTAAATCTAAATTATATTTACTATCTTTGTAACGTTTTTTTGGACCACTTACTTTTTCACGAATTAAATTTTTAAGATTCATAATTTAAAAGAATATAAAAAATTTATTTAATATTATAATATTAATAAATTTATTTTTTTTTATTTGTTTAAATTTTTAATAAATATAAAATTGATATTATTAAAATATTAAATATCATTTATATTATAAATAATAATATTTTTTTTAATTTTAAATATTTCATATTATTTTTAATTTTTATATTAAAAAAATTTTGAAATTTTTTTATTTTTAATTTAAATATTTAATTATAAAAAAACAAAAAAAAAATAAATTATAATCAAAAATAATTTTAATATAAAATTTAACACAAATAAATATATTATTAATAATAAATTATTTTTTTTTCATAAATTCATCTAAATTAAAATTTCCTTTATTTTTTAATTTAATAACTTCTTGAATACAATCATTAACATATTGACTATGAGTTTTTGTTAATGTCACTCCTTTTTTTTTCTTCCATTTTAAGCATGTTTCGCCTCCTAATTTAGTAGTTTTTTTTCTTAAAGAACAAACATAATATTTATCTGCTTTTTTTCTACAAATACTTGCTGGTTGATTTGGTGGCAAAGCACAAAAATTTAAAGAAAACAAAATAAATAAAAAAAAATAAAAAATTTTCATTTTAAAATTTTATTTATTAATAATAATAATAATATAAATTTTATTTAAATTGAAATTTTATATGTTTAAAATTTTATAATTTAAATATGCATAATTATATAAAACAAAAATCAAAAAATAAAAATGTTTTAACATTTCAAAACGATAAAAAATTAGAAGAAGAAAAAAATTTAAAATTATTAAATCGAACAAAAGAAATTTTATATAAAGAAAGTAAATCTCGAACGATATTAGAAAAAAAAGCCTTATCAAAATATTTAATAAAAAACTTCGAATATTTTAAACGAATGGCAAACGAAGAAACAAAATTAGATAAAATTTCCGGTGTATTAAAAGTAATAAAATTTAAACCAAACGAACCTATAATAAAATATGGTGATAATGCAGATACATTTTATTTAGTTTTAGATGGAAAAGTTGGAATTTATCGCCCAAATTATCAAATAAAAAGAATGACAGTAAAACAATTTTTAGAAATTTTATACAATGTAAAAAATGAAAATAATATTTTAAAATACAATAGATTAATAGAAAAAAATAAAGAATTTAATTTAGATTATGAATTATTATCACATATAAATCAAAATAGTTTATTATTTTATGAATCATTTGATTTTTTTATAGAAAATGATGAAAAAATAGGCGAATTTGGAAATGGATTTTCTTTTGGTGAAATGGCATTAATAAATAATACGAAAAGAAATGCAACTATAATAGCATTAAATAATACAGAATGTATTGCATTAGATAAAGTAGATTATAATCATACAATAAGAGAAATAGAAAGAGAAAGAAAAAAATCAGAAGTTAAAATGTTTAAATTAGATTATCCAGTTTTTTATAATTGGTCTACAATGCAAATAATGAGATTATTTAATTTTTTTCAAAAAATTTCTATTACAAAAGGAGAATATTTATATAAACAAAATGAAATGAGTGATTCAATTTATATGATAAAAAAAGGAAAATTTGAAATGTTTTCTTTAATTAGTTTTGGATGGATAAGAGACTTTTTATCATATATTATAAATCCTGAAAATAATTTAATTTTAGAACTTGCGAAATTTGATAAAACTTTATCAGAAATTGATTTAAAAAAATTATATGATAAATTAATGAATAGATTACAAAAATCTCCTTGTAAATACAATCCTTATAAATTAAATAAAGGTTCGAATTTAAATAATGATAATAAAAGTTTTTATAATTTATTATTTAAAAAAGAAGAAGTTATTAATGATTATAATTTAAATAAAATTATAATAAAAACTATAGAAAATAAAGAAGTAATTGGATTAGAAGATAGTATTGAAATAAAACAAAGATTTTGTTGCGTTAAATGTGTAAGTGAATCAGGAGAAGTTGAAAAAGTTAATTTATATGATTTATTTAAGTTACTTAATATAAATAATACTGAATTTTTTAGAAATAGTTTGTATAAATTAATATTAGAAAAAAAATCTATTTTATTAAATCAATTAATTAATTCGTGTAAAAATAAAGAACAAAAAATTCAAGATGATATTAATTTTGATTTTAGTGAATATCAAAATAGAGATAAAATAAATTTAGGTGATAAATTTCATAATCTTGAATATTTAGCTACTTCTTCTGATGTGGAAAGATATTCAAAAAATTATTTGAATGTTTTAAAATTTTTAGATAGAAATAATTTATATAATAATATCAAATTAAATAAAAATAAACATTTAATTAAAAATAAATTTAAATTATTATCTTTAAAAACTGAAGAAAATAAATTTAATGAAAAACATAAAAAATCTAAAAGTATGGCAAGTGGATATTATACAAATTATAATACTAATAATAATTATATAAATTCAATGAATAATAATAGTAGAGAATTAGAAAATACAAATAATTTTCATAAACATACTAAAACAAATTTATATTCTTCTTCAATAAATGTTCAAAGAATAAATTTAATAAAAAATCTTAAAAACGATAAAATAGAATTTAATAATTTATTTAATAATAATCCAAATTCAAAAAAAATTATGATTAATTTATATAAAAAAGATTCAATAAATTTTAATAAAAATAATCAAAAAAATTCAAGTATATTTTCATCAACAACAAAATTAAGTAATTCTCTACATAAATTTCCTAATTTTTTAAAAAATAAAATTTTTCATTCTAGCACAAATTCAATGGAAAAAATGCCTATTTTACAAAATGAAAATTATAATTCTCAAAATAATATTATTAAAAATTTTAGTAATAGTTACTATCATAAAAAAATTTTTTTATCTCCAGATTTTAATAAAATTTTTAAACAAAAAATTAAATTTAAAAGCATAAATAATAAAATAATTTAATATTGTACATTCTTTTTAATTAAAATATTTATTATATTAATATTCTTTAATTTATTTATATTATTTTCTATTATGTAAAATTTAAAATATTAAAATCATATTATTTAAATAATAAATTAAATAAATTAAATAATAATATTTCATTAAATTTTTTCTTTAAAAATTTCTGTTTCAACAAAACCATCATCCAATGTTTTAATAATTTTAGTAACTTTCATAAATTTACCATTAATATTTTTAATTTTTTCTATTTTTTTAATACTTTTAACTCCTTCTTCTTTAATATCATCATTATATTTATTATTTTCTTCATCTTCTTCATTTTCTTCATTTTCATTTTCTTCATTTTCATCTTCTTCATTTTTTTCATTTTCTTTTTCTTTTTCATTTTCAATTTTTTCATTTTCTTCTTTTTCATTTTCTTTTTCATTTTTTTTTTTTTCTTTTTTTTCTTTTTCTTTTTCTTTTTTTTTTTTTTTTTTTTTTTTTTTTTTTTTTTTTTTTTTTTTTTTTTTTT
>JAEEGK010012707.1_pt1 | contig 19096 bp, 12 predicted proteins | sample 8958771 | NCBI WGS metagenome assembly JAEEGK01 (sample SAMN16246547, study PRJNA631951) | gut metagenome | biome: gut microbiome; feature: rumen; material: SC-attached | host: Bos | place: Iran: Karaj | collected 2018-10
ATATTATTGATTTTTTTTATTATTTTTTTGAATCACTTAAAATAAAATGAATTAATATTTGGAAGAAAAATCAAGCAAAATGACTGGCTTACCATGATTCATTACAAAAATCATGATAGATAAGATAAAATTAACAAAGGTTAAGTTATAATGATAATTACAAATAAAAACAAATAATAAATAAAAAAAACAAATTGGTTAGCAGATTTAGATATTCATTTAGATTATAGACAATTAAGAATAAAAAAAAGAATACACCTTTGATAAAAATTTTATAATAATGTTAAGTACTGAAGAAATAGAAATCCAAAAATTTCTTCTATTATAAAAGATTTTTTCTCCAAAAACTTCAAAACATAAGAAAGAAAAGAAAAAAGATAATAAAGTAATCCACTTTCATATTTAATAGAATAATTTATTCTTGTGTAATATTAGTGCTCATGTATTAAGATGGGGAATGGAATTATGATAAAATAAATTATTATGATAGATAATTGATTATTAAAAAAATAAAAAATTTTATGATATATTAAAAGAAAAAAATAACTTATCTAAACTAAATATATTATAAAACCTAAAACTTTTCAAATAAAAAATAATTAAAAACTGTTTACAAATACTCATTTAAACAAACTAGCTTTCTTAGCATTATTTTTTTCAATAACAGAAGGCAAAATAATAGCACTTTCTCTTCTTAAAGATTGAACAAAAGATTTTCTTAAAGTAATATTATTATTTGTTTCTAATTCCATTGGTTCAAAAAAATTTCCATTTTTTTCTTCAGTGTCTTCACCATAATCTAATTGTATTAAACCAATTAAATTTGATTTATTTTCAAATTTAATTTGATTATCATCATCATTAAATTGATTAATATTTGCTTTTTCTTTTAATTGATTTAATTTAAAATTATTAATTGATTCAATTAAAAATGCTTTCATATCATTACTACATTTGATATTATCTAAATTTTCATTTTCGATAGGAACTTCATTTTTAGCTAAACTTCTTAATAAATTTTCATTTAAATCTTTTTCTTCTTTTGTAATTTTTGGAGCTTTTCCATCAAATGTTGTTGTTAAATATTCTAAATATTTTTCTCTTAATAATTTATATGAATTTTCTTCTTCTAATTGGGATTTCAATAATTTATTTTCTAAATTATTACCTTTAATTTTATTTATTTTTTTTTCATTTTTTTTATTTGATGAAGACAAATTTATATTAAAAGTTGGTGTTTTAAATTCACTATAATTTTGATTTTCATCATTTATTAATTTTTTTGGAGTAATTGTTTCAGTTTTTAATAAAGGTTTTGTTTTACTTTTTTGAATTAAATTTGGTCCACTTTTTTTTTGAATAAATTTATTTTGGCTTTTTATTAAATATGTTTTTGAAGGATTTATTTTCTTTTTGTCTTTTTTATTATTTTCATTTGATATTCTTTGTGAAAAAGATATATTATGATTGTGAATGGCATAGTTTTCATTTTCATCTTCTTTTGTTCTACTTGATTCTTTTTCTCTCTTAATTTGTTCAATTAATTTATTTCTATTAGATAAAGATTTTTCACCTTTCTTAACTTTTTTTGTAATATTATAATCTTTTTTAACTTTATCATTTTTTTGGACTGATTTACTATTTATGTTTTTAATTTTCTTGATAGAATCATTCTTAACTTTAGATTTGGTATTTTTTGGGTTATATTTTTTTGAATTATCTTTTTTATTTTTATCATCTTTATTTATGTTATTGTTTTTTGTATTGATAACAATGTCATCATTAAAATCATTATTTTGAATTAAATCACAACTAGAGTAAACACTGCTGCTTTCTGAAGTTAAATTGCCTTTTTTATTAATTGAATTATCTGGACCTAAAATATTTCTATCAGTAATATCTGTCATTTTATTTCCTTTAACTTTCACAATTTGAGAAGTTCTTAAATTTGAATCTTCTGATTCATTAAATATATTATTATTTAATTCTTCTTCATTTGCACCTATTATATAATATACAGAAGAATCATTATTACTATTTGAAATTGAATTATTATTATTTATATTTTGTAATATTTGTTTTAATTCATTGATATTTTTTAATTTAATAATCTTTTTATTATTTTCATTTATAACAATATTATTATTATTTTTGTGATTTTCAACTTCTAATTCATCTATTTTCATTTTATTATTCTTCCTTTGATTAGAACTACTATCACTTTTATCATTAATAATAAAAGGATCAATAGATTTAAAATTATTATCATTAAAATTGTTATTGTAAAATTTAGAATGAGAATTTGTAGAAGGAATAAAAACACTATTATATCTATTAGTTCTAAAATTACCACCCAAGGAAAGAATATTATTATTATTGTCTTCTAATTCTTTTGGTTCAAATTCAAATTTTCTAGAAGAAGAACTATCAAAAGGTAAATTAATATTTATATGATCCATTGTATTTAAACTATTTTCAATTGATAAAGAGTCTTTTTTATATAAAGAAATTACCGGAGGTTCCATTGGAATTGAATTATCTGATTGGTTTATATGATTATTTTTATTATTTATTTGATCATCATCATCTAATATTTTTTCAATTCTGTTTAATGCTTTTTTTTTATATTCTTTTAATTTTTCTTCATCTTCTTTTAATTTTTTTTCCTTTTCATTATTATTTTGGTTTTCACCTTTTTTATTATTATTTTCATTTAAATTTTGAATTATTTTTTTTTCATTTACTATTGGAGAATTATTTGACTTTTCTTTCAAATTTGCTATAATTTTATTAGGATTTTTATTACCACTTAAATTAGTTTGATTATTGTTAGTTGATTTTTTTTCATTTAAATTGTTTAGAATTTGATTATTTGAATCATTTAAATTCAAATTTGTATTTTTAACTGGTTTTGTTTTACCTATTTGATTTAATTCATTATTTTTCTTTTCTAAAACATTTATTATATTTGGTCTGAACATTGAATTTCCTTTTGTCAAGTTATTATTTTTTTTATTAAGATTATCATTAGTACTTTTTTGATTATTATCACTTTTATTATTTTTATTAGTATTAGTTAAAGGTACTCTAGTTGATTTTGGTGAAGAATCCTTAGATATGTTATTTTCAGTATTATGATTCATAAAAGCTGTGATAATTCTTGAATTTCTTTGAGAAAAATTACCTTTTTTTTCATTATTTACTTTTTCTTTTTGAATAATATTTTCTTCTTTTGTTTTTTTATTATTATTAGGTTCTTCATTATCTTTTTTGAGTATATTATAATTTTTTTTAATATTATTATCTTCATTACCTTTTTTAATAACATCATTATCTTTATTATCTTTTTTAATATTATTACCTTCATTTTTTTTGATATTATTTTCTTCAATTTTAATATCATTATTATCATCTGTTTTAATGTTATTGTTATCTTCATTGTTTTGTTGTTCGTCATTTATCGATTTTTTCTTTTCATTTATATTTCCAACCATATCTTTAATGATATATAAATCATTTGAAATATCATTATTATTATTATCTTGAGAGATAGAATCAATATTATCAAAGTTTAAAGTATTTTTGGATTTTTCTTTATTTTCTTTAATTGATAAAGTATATTTGCTAAAATTATTATTTTCTCTTTTTACTGAAGGAGAAATTTTATTATTATTTTCATTTTTAATATTTTCTTCATTCTTTGAAGTATTTAAACTTTTATTTTCTTTATAAATGATATTTATTTTATCTTCATCTTTCAATAAATTATTTTTAAATTTATCATTTTTATTATCGAACGTTTTTTCATTAGTTTTATTATTATCTTTTTTTCCATCAATCGATTGTTTTTTTTCAAAGTTTTCTTCTTTTTCTCCTAATTTGTTATTTTCTTCTTCAGTCTTTGATTTTATATTATTATCATTTAATTGATTTTTTTTAATATCCTTTTTTCTAATTGTTTCATTATTTTCGTCTTTTTTGGTTTTTTTATCATTCAATTTTTTTATATTATTATTATCAATTTTTTTGGTGTCATCATTTGTTTCATTTTTAATTTCTATATTGTTATTTTCGATATTATAATCAAAATTATTGTTTTTCTTTTTATTTTTTGAAATATTATCATCAATTCCTTCTCCTTCAAAACCATTATCATTTAATTTAATTTTATTTTTTTCTTCTTTATTATTAATTTTCTTATTAATATATAAATCATCATTTAATTTATCTTCATTATTATTTTGCTCATCTTTTTTTTTAGATTTATTTTTAGTAAATTTTTCTTCTTCTTCATTATTTTTTTTAAAAAGTTCTTCTTCTGATTTATTATCACTATTATTATTATCTTCAATTTCAAATATATCTTTATTATCATTTTTTTTTGTTTTATTTTTTTCTATTTCTTCATCTGAGGATTGATTTTTCTTATTATTTTCTGTTTTTACTCCTTGATTTTTTTTTTGATTATTTTTTCCATCCTCTGATTTATTACTATTTATATTGTCTTTTGTATTTTGGTTGCCTAATATTTTTTCTTTATTGTTTAACTTATCACTATCATTATTTTTTTTTTTATTATTATTTTCTGTTTCATTTCTGTCTTCTTTAGTTATAATTTGTTTTTCGTTTTTTGGATTAATATTTTTAATGACGTCTGTCTTTGATTTACTTAATTTCTTATTATCATTCAATTCCTCATCTAATTTTTTATATTTATTGTCATTATTTATTTGATTATTGTTTTTTATTTTATCAAATTCATTATCATTTATAGTCTTTTTTAAATCATTTTTATTTGATTTTTCTTTTTCTTTATATTTATTTTTGCCATTTAGTAAATTATCATTATTAATTTCATTATCTTCTTTCTTATTATCTCTTATAATCTTATCCTTGATATTATTTTTATCTTTATTAATTTCATTATTTTCTTTCTTATTATCTTTTATAATTCTATCCTTGATATTATTTTTATCATTATTAATTTCATTATCTTCTTTCTTATTATCTCTTATAATCTTATCCTTGATATTATTTTTATCTTTATTAATTTCATTATCTTCTTTCTTATTATCTTTTATAATTCTATGCTTAAAATTATGGTTGTCTTTATTAATTTCATTATTTTCTTTCATTTTTTTTGAATTTATATTGTTTTCTTTTTTATGAAGAGATTCATTTTCATTTATAAAGAATTTTTCTTTATTGTTTTTTATTTTATCTGTATTATGTGGACTAGGTTCTATTATATCTTCTTCTATTTCTTTTTCAATTTCATTAATTATTTTACTATCTAATTCTTTTTTATTAATTTGATTATTTAATTTTAAACTCTCATCAGAATTATCATCATCAGTTTTATCTTCTTCGAATTTAATGTCTTTATATTCGTCATTTCCTATATACATTTCATTTTCATTATCATTATCATTATCATTGTGATTATTCAAAGTATTTTTATTTTTTAAATTTTTTTCTGGAATTAAATCAGTTACTTTGATATCATGAATTGTATTTAAATTTATATTTTTTTCTTTTTTTTCTTCTTCTTTAATTTCATTATTCTGATTTTTTTTTTTACTTTTTAACCCGTTTGAAAAATCATTTTCATTAAATTCTTCAACACTATTATTATTATTATTATTAAATTTTTTTCCACTATTACTTGTAAAATTATATTCTTTATTTATTGGAATTATATCATAATTATCTGAAATATTTTCTATTGCACTTATATCTCTTAATGAATTTAAATTCTCATTATAAAAATTATCTTTTAAATTCTTATTTAAAATATTATTTTTATTGAATGAATCTCTTGAAATATCATCATTTAAATTTTTTTTTGTTTGAAGATTATTTTCTTTTTTACTGTTTTTGTTTTCTGATTTTTTATTTGATGTTTTGTTGTTTTCATTTGGAGGTAATTTATTTTTTTCATCTTTTTTAATATTTTTTTCTTTTTCAATATTTCCTTTTTGGTCAGTTTTGTTTTTCATTTTTTCCAAAATATTATTACCTTTTCTTTCATTAAAATCAACTTCTTTTGTTATTATTTTCTTATTAGGGTTATTTTTATTAAAATTATTTATATTTTCTTGATTAAATAATATTTCTTTATTTTTAATAGCATTTTTTCTTTCTTCATACATTTCATTATTTTTATCTCTTAATTTTTTAATTCTTTCTTTTATTTTTTCTTCTTGCAAATCAAGCTCGTTATTATAATTTTCATTTACATCATTAAATTTCAAATTGTTAGATTTTTTCTCTAATATTTCTTTTAATTTTTTTTCTTTATTTTCATCATTATTATTTAAAAGAGAATTAATGTCATTTTTATATTTATTATCAACCTTATTTTTATCAATTATGATATTATTTCCTATATTATTTAAATTTATTTCCTTTTCCTTAATTTTTTTTTTTTCTTCATTATTTTTATTTCTTCCATAATTTTCATTAATTGGAATATTTAAAATATTATTAACATTAAAAGCATTAGTATCCATGTAAAAATCATTCATGGCTTTATTTTCTAATAAATAAACATCCTCTGAATTTATGTAATCAACTCTAATTAATTCAATTCTCTTTTTTCCAAATAAAAATGTATTACCTTCACAGTCATTTAGGATTTGAGTTCTTTTCACATAATTTTCTATTTTTTTTTCAAAAATATTTCCTAACATCGAAGAAATTTTTGAAATTCTATTTAAAGAACAATTAGAATTATTAACATTATGATGTAATGAATTGGAAGTTTCAGCGAAATTTTTACTATAATTAGAAAATAAATTACCACTATTTTGAAATTTATTATTTGAAGTAAAATTTAAACTAAGTTTATTCCTATGTATACTATATTTTTTTTTTTTGAAAATTGAATCTTTATTATTTTCAAAATCAATCATATCAGAATTATTACATTTCATTTTAAAAAAAAGGGCTTTAACATAATAAGGTTGATTTAATAATTTTAATTCAATACTTTCGTTTACATCGTATTCATTTTGTGCATAATCATATAAATTCAAAGGTTTAGTTTTATTAGTATAATTAATAAATTCATAAACAACAGAATTATTTTTTGAAATAGCATAAAAAGTCCTATCAATAAATTTAACTGAATTAATGTAAAAATTTTGTTTTTCATCATTTAATATTCTTGAATATTGAGTGTTAGTACTTTCCAAAAAATCTAATTTAACTTGGAATAATCCCTGTAATTCAGTATAAATATATAAATTTCCTTTAATAGAAACAAAACATAATACTTCTTCTCCACAAAAAATATTATAAATTTTATCTTGTTTATCTTCTGGAAAATATAAATTATTTTCATTTTTCGTGTTATTCTCTTTAACAATTTTAAAAAATTTAATTCCTCCAAATTTTTTTATATCTTTATTATCATTATCATAATTAATAATTCCAAATTTAAAAGCAATTCCATCAATGGTAATTCCTGCAGTATAGAATTTTCCACATTGAACTTTATTAACTAAAAAATTTGAGTTTATTATTATTTTTTTTGGAAAATAACAAATATTGTTTTTGTTATCTTCATTCAAACCACATTGACCAAAAGAATCATCTCCCCAAGTATATAAATTATTATTAATATCTAAACCAGCACAATGATTTTCACTTAATGAAATAAAATTAATTTTTAAAGAACTTAAATATTTATTTAAAGTTGGTGTGTTCACATGAAATTTATTTTCTCCTAAACCAAGTATTCCTTTTTTTTCTATATCATTTCCCCAAGAAAAAATTATTAACGCTTCTGTAATTGCATGACAAACATCATTGTTACATATAATTTTTTTAATTTTATTTAAACCTATATTTGAAAAAATTATTGGATTATTTGATAAATATTCTAAATTATCTTCATATAAATTTTGAATTTTGGGAATCCAAGCTAAAAGAGAATTTTCATTTAAAGCATATGTATTATTAATTGAAAAAGAAAATGATTTTAATTTTGAAAAATCTGATAGTGAATTATTTGATATGTAATTTTGAGTGTTTAGATATTTTGATAAAGAATAAAAAATATACTATTTTGAATATTAAGTTATTTAACAAACTTACATTTTTTATCATTTTTTATCTTAAATTATTATTTTTTTTATGTTTTGAATAAGAGTTTTTTGTTACTATTATTTATAAAATAAATAAGTAATAAATAAATTTTATTTTTGAAAATAAATTTTTGCTAAAATGTAACAAATTTTTTTTCTAATCTATTTTAAAACTATTTTAATTCATATAAACCCTGAAAAATATATTTTTATATAAATCACATTAAAAATTATAAGATGAATTTACAAAATGTTTAATAAAAAAGAATCAATAATTAAATGCAAAACTAGAAGAAAAAAAAAATTAAAATCAAAATACAAGAAAATATGAATTTTTTAAAAAAAATGTTTTGGTATTTAACTAAATTTGAATCAAAAAAAAATTAGAGTGAAATTTTAAAATCCAATTAAAAATATGAATTATGTTTCAATTTTTCTTGATTTTTCAAATTTCAATAATTTATTTTTAATTTTGCATTATAATTAAATTTAGATGTTCCATATTTTATTATTGAATAAGTTACTGATATGAGATATATATTTTCTTCATGTAAATAATTAACAAATTTAGTTTAATATTAATAAAGTAATAAATATGAATTATATGTTTTATGGTTGTTTAAAATAAAAATTATCAATATATTTCGAAAATTAAAGATATGAATCATTTGTTTTATAAATCTCAAATTTAATTTTTTAGTAAATTTAATACTAAAATGTTATAGAAAAGGGAACATGTTCTTTTTTGTCTGATTTAGTTTTTAATTTTAATAAATTGAAATTTTATCTTTTAAATTCTTTAGATTCTAATTAATTTGGTGATAACAAAGTTGATATTTTTATTTGAATTATTCAATTATATTAATTTAAAAAGTTTAGATTTATCGAAGTTTAAAAATAATAATATTTTAAATATATATAATATATTTATGGATATATTACTTTATCTTCAACAAACACAAAAATTTTAATATGAATAAATTCATTGAAATCACGAAAATTTTCTTTATCTCAAAAGATATAAAAATATTAAGTAATATAAATAAATAAATTCAATATTTGGGAAAATTAAATTTTATTCATAAAATACTTTAATTTATAAAAATGTGATAAAAATATAATAATAATAATATTAAACATTTATTAAATTGCAAAAAAAATTCATTCGAAAGAGTTAAATTCTGCTTAGTTGAGAACAGAGAAATATTTATTTTATAGAAATCTTCCACATATTTAAGGTTTATTATTTTAATAATTTTTAATTATATTAACTTTGGTTCCCTTTTTGTAGCCAAAAAATTCATATTTCACCCACTGCTTTACTCTTTGAATGTATTAAATACTTTTATTTACTAATTTTTTTATAATTAAAAATCCAATACAATAAAAAAATTAAAATAATAAATTAAATCATAATTATTTATCTTTTCATTTCTTTTTTTTTTGATTAGAAAAATTTGAAAAAATAAATTGTGATAAAGAATTTCTTTTAGAATTACAATTACTATTATTTTTTGAACTTTCTTGAGTAATAAATTCTTTACTCACATTACCCCCATATTTTTCATTTGAATGATTTTCATTTTTCCCATTAATATTATTTTGGTTTTTTTTAAGAAAATTAACCAAACTTTGCGTTTTATTATTTATTGGAATTTTTTTGATGGGAGTTTTTTCTTCTTTCTCAACATTTTTATAAGAAATTTCATTTAATTTTTTACTGATATCATAATTCACACAATTTAAAGCACTCATGTTATTAATATTACTTTTATTGTTATTTTCTAAAGAACATTCTTTAGATTTAGAAGATTTTTCCCTATAAGTTTTACAAGAATTTTTATTCCTTGTTATATCTTTCATTTTTTTATCTATTAATTTCCTATATTCTTGTAACTTTTCTTGAATTTTCATTCTTTCCATTGGAAGAGTGCTTTTTTTCACTAAATTTATTCTAGTAAATTTTTCTTCTTTATGACTTATCCCTGATGATAACCTTATACTTGTATTATTTGAATTGTTATTTATATTTATAAAATTTGAATATGATCTATTATTTGAAGAATGACTTAAATCTGGTTTATTTAGTAACTTTATTTTTAAACGTTTTATTTCTTTATCTTTTTGAGTTATATATAGTTTTAAATTTTTTTCATTTTGAATTAGTTTATGATTTTTTTCTTCATAATTTTTTAATTCATTTTTTAAATTATCAATTTTTGAAATATAAATTAAATTCTTTTCTTCTAATTTTTTATAATAATCCTAAAAAATTAAAAAAAACTTACTAATTTTTCAGATAAAATCAAATTTTCTTTTTCTAATTCTTCTAATTTATCAATTAATTTTTCACCATATAATTTCAATTGATGTTGAATGCTGATATGTTGTCTAATATCACATTCTTCTTTTCTTAATAAAGATTCATAATCTTCAGAATAATTATTATTAACTTCATAATTTAAAGATTTTTTTAAAGCTTTAAATTGTTTTTCAGAAGATATTGTTACTGCTATATCAAAAGATGATTTTATATATTCTATTAATGTCATTAAATTTTGATTTTGTAAATATTCTAATGTTTCTTCTTTATCAAGTTCACTTTCCTTTTTTTAATATTATTAAATTATCTTACTTTTTCAAATTTTGCCTTTTTTATTTGTAAATAAAAATTAATTAAAGCTTTTTTGACTTTTTTTACATCTTCACTCATATTAAATTAAAAAACAATAAATTCAAAAATTTTTTAATTTTAATTTAATTTTTATGAAAAAAAAATGAAAAATAAAACATTAAAAAAAATATTAAATCTATATAAAACAAAATAAAATAATGAAAAGTATTATAAAGGTCACTCCCCTGATTTTTTTCAATTCACTTTTTTTATTTTTTTTACCTATAATATAACTTTTAAAGAAAATAACTCCAAATTCACTAAAAGGAATATAAGAATCAGGTCAATAATTTGAATATTATTACCTAAAATATAAACATCATAAAATAAAAACTTAACTTATACAATAATAAAATGCAGATAAGTAAAAAATAAAAGTAAAAATATTAAAAAAATTTCAAGAAAATTTATTTTTAAAATTAAAAATATAGAGAAAGATAACTTAATCAATAAATTCTAAATGTTAATAAAGATGAAAAAAAATGAAGAAAATATTTTTTTAATAAAAGAATAGAATATGTAAATAAATGGAAATGATTGTTTCTTATCAAAATGATATTAAAGATGAGCTGGTGAAAAAAGAGATTTTATTTTAATTTATTATACAATAAAAAAAGTCTAATCAAGAAAATTATTATTGTATAAGAAAACTAATCATCAAAAGGGAAATTAAAAGAGGAGAAATTAATTAAAGAAAAATAAAAATCTAGAAAAAAATTATTGAATATTTACCAAGATAATTTAATTCATACTTAATGAGATATTTTAAATTCAATTATGAAAAATAAAAATCAAATGCCATATTTATAATTTTAAACAGAAAAACATTTTTCTTATTAAATGAAAAAAGAACCAAAGATAAAATTCCAATAGTATATCTTGAAGTCTAAAATAAATTAGAAAGCAATAATTTAAACAGAAATTTATTAATTAATTTTATTCAATAATTAAATATAAATAATAAAAACAGAAAATTAAATAAAGTTATCCTAAATTAAACTTTTAATTCCAATTTATAGGAATTTTTCTTGATAATAAAATGAAACTAAATTATAAAAATAAATTATTAATTTTCTATTCATAAATATAATAATAATAAAAAATAAACAAATGGGACAAGAAGAAGCTCGTTTAGCATTATCAAATAAACAAATAGACAAAATAACAAGAAATAATTTTGAATTTCAATATGTGATAGGTAAAGGAGGATTTGGGAAAGTAAAATCAATAAAATTATTAAAAAAAAATCATATAATATTATATAATAAAAATAGAAAAGGTATGGAAAGTGATTTTTAAAAAAACAGGAAAAGTATATGCAATTAAGGAAATGTCAAAAACTAAAATTATAGATAAAAATAGTGTAGATTCAATTCAAGGTGAAAGAGAGATTTTATCTTATTTACATCATCCATTTATAGTAAATATGGTTTATGCTTTTCAAGACAGAGATTATTTATATCTTGTAATGGATTTATTGCCAGGGGGAAATTTAAGATATCATTTAGGATTAAAAAAAAGATTTACAGAAGAACAAACAAGTAAAAATAAAATATATAATTTTTATATATTTTTTTCTAATTTTTAAATAGAATTTTTCATTGCATGTATATTAGTTGGTTTGGAATATATACATAAATCAAATATAATTCATAGAGATATAAAACCAGAAAATTTAGTATTTGATTCTAAAGGTTATGTAAGAATAACAGATTTTGGAATAGCAAAAAAATATGTAATAAATAATAAGAAAGATACTAGTGGAACAGTAGGTTATTTGGCTCCTGAAGTTTTATTGAATGAAAATCATAATTTTTCAATAGATTATTATTCTGTTGGAATAATAACTTTTGAATTTATTTTTGGTCACAGGCCTTATTTAGGAAAAAATAAACATGAAGTTAAACAATTAGTTTTAACTAAACAAGCTCAAATTGATTATGAAGATTTACCTGAATATTTTATGTATGAAAGTGCTGACTTTGTTAATGGATTAATTCAAAGAAAACCAAAAAATAGATTAGGAAAAAATGGTATTAGTAATATTATTAATCATCCTTGGTTTGAAGGATTTAATTGGGAAAGTTTAAAAAAAAAAAAGCTGAAAAGTCCTTATATTCCAAAAAATGGCGATAATTTTGATAAAAAATATTGTTTGGCTAAAGATAAAGAAGGTAATGAGACTTTAGAAAGATATATTCAAATTAAAAATGATTCGAATTTTGATAATCAATTTAAATTTTTTTCTTCAACAAAAATCCCAAATGAATTAAAAATAAATTTGAATTATTCTCCTGATTCTATCCATAATTCAAGTTATACTAATAATATTAGTAGAAATAGAAATGATTCAAAAAATGATATAAAAACTCAAAATATTTGTAAAAATTTGAAAAACAGTGTTTTTGAATCAAGTAACAGTTTAATTAAAAGCCCAAGTAAAAATAATTCTGAAATTTTAGAAAAATATCATATTCATCAATTAAATGCTACTTCAGTTTATGGTAAACATAAAATTTTAAGAAATATAAATAAAAATAATAATTTAAATGGAACTTTTTATTTAAATAAAGATATTAATTCTATATTATTTGGAATTAATGGTAGTAAAAAAAAAAATTCTCCTTCATCTCATAAAAGAGGAGGTTCTTCAAAATCAATGCAAAGCTTAAAGTATATTAAAAACTCAAATGATAATTATCAAAATAATAATAATAGTAATGACAATAGTATGAGTATGATTTACGGAAAAAATAATAATATAAATTTAAGTTCTCTAACTAAGAGGAATTTTGATAAAAGCAAATTACTTTTGGATAAAAAATTACCAAATATAAATATATCTTTATCCAAAAAAAAAAGTGTTTTTGGGAATTATGTTTTTAATCATGACAATAACCAAGAGTTTTTTGCAAAATTATCAGACAGAAACAAACAAAAATCGAAAAACATGAAAATGAATTTAGATATTTTAAAATGCAATGAACAAATTATTAATAAATCAATGAGTTTAACTAAAAGACAATCAAATAAGAAGAAAAGTCTTTTTGATTATTAAAACTAATATAAATAAAGTTTAAAAAAGGATTTTTTAAATATATAATATATAATAAAATTATATTTTTAAATAAATAAATTGAAGAAAAAAAACTTAAATAAATTAAACAATAATAATAATGGAAGAGGAAGTTACTAAAGAAAATGAAAAACAAAATAATAATAATCAAAGTAAATCAACATATACTAAATTATATGAAATAAGAAATAAAATGTAATTTTATTATATAATTAATTTTAGGGCTCGTATTGAAAATGCAATTAAACAATGTGAAAAAAATTTTGATTTTTCAAATATAAAATCACTTCAAAAAGAATTGAATAAATTAAAAAAACAAGAAGAAAAAATTATTTTTGAAAAAATAAAATCTGTTCATGAAAAAGAAAAACAATTTTTAAATAATAAATATGGTGAAATGTATAAAACTTTTGTATCAAAAAAAAATACAGAAAATAATAAATTTAACAATCAAATTAAAGGAATGAAAAATGATTTTGAAAAAAAACAGAGATTAGAAAGAGAAAATTTTCCTACAAAATTTAGAAAAGAATATCCAAAAGAAGAAAAAATTTCAAAAGAATTAGTTTCTATTAATAAAAGAATAAAATATTTTGTGGAAAAGAGAGATTATGAACAAGCTGATAAATTAAAAAAAAAAATTGAAAAAGATAAAGAAAGAAAACATGAAGAATATTTAGAAAAAATGGGAAGAGATTATAATCAATCTTTAAATAAATTAAGATATTTTCAACAAAAAGAAAAAGAAGAAAATGACAAAAAAATTGACGATTTAATTTGGAAACAAAATTTAAAAAACAACACAGCATATAAAAATTTTAATACTTTTAAAGACAATAATTATAAAAGAGTTAAAGACATTCAAAATGAAGAACTGAATGATTTTAAAAATGTAGTTTTTTCTGAAAACAATGAAAAAGGAATACCTATATCAAATAGAATTAAGAAAATTAATTATTAATTTTTTTTTATTTAAATTAAAACTTAAAACAATTATATTCTTTAATTATAAATTTAATTACTTTTTTTATCAAAAAAACAAAACTTTATTAAATTATAATGATAGAATTTTTATCAATAAGCTTAATCAAATTTGACATTTTTCAAGTTACTTCTTACATTTTTTTTACAAAAAACTCCATTAATCCATCAAAATGATCCTTAACAAGTCATAAATTAATTCAAAATATAAAAATAAATAAAAAAAATATTAAATGTTTATATAGAAAATAAATAAATGCATTTTCTAAAAAGTCTAGATTATCTTTCTGATAGGGTTCATTTAACATTTAATAAAGAAGGTGATATAAGAAATAAAACGGTATATGGAGGAACAATAAGTTTAATATCAATAATATTAATGGCATGGGCCACAATATTTTTTATCGTTAATTTAATAAAAAGAAATGAAAGAAATATAATAAGTTCAACAGAATCGTCACCATATTTAAATTTAACAGAAAGTTATAAAATTCCTTTTTTATTTAGATTAAGTGACCAAAATAGTATTCCGTATCCAAACCCAGAAAAATTATATAAAATAACATTCAAATTTTGGTACGGAGGTTCAAATTCAACTGATGAACAATTGAATGAATTTAAACAAGAAAATATAGATTTAAAAGTTGAAAAATGTGATATAAATAAACATTTTGGAGAATATAAAACATTCTTTGAAAAAATGTTGGATTTAGAAACTTTTTATTGTGCAATTCCAGGGGAAAGTAAATATAATTTATATGGAATTTATGGTAATTTATATCCTTTTAGTTACTATAATTTTTATTTTATAAGATGTAATATTTCAGAAGATTCTAATTGTTATACTCCATCTGAAATAGAAAACACATTATCAAATGTTTATATGGATATGCGAACAATAAATTATGAAATAAATTCAGAATTAAGAGATGTAAGGGAAATAACAATTAGAAGTGAAAGATTTATGATATCTTTAAGTGTTTTTAAAAGAATTTGGATGTTTTTAAATAATATTAAATATATTACAGATAATGGTTTTTTTTTGAAAAAAAAATATGAAATTAATTTTTTTCAATATAATTCAATGAGATATGATACTGATTTAAGAGATACTTTAAGGGAAACTACAGTTCCAGGAACTTTTTTAGCCTTTACTGTTGCTTGTACAGGACATAATTTATTATTTATCAGAACTTTTAGTAAAGTCCAAGATTATATGGCAACTTTAAGTGGAATAATAAGAATTGTTTCCATAATTGCTCAATTTGTTAATTATTTTTATTCACAAAATCAATATTATTTTAGATTAATTAATGGTTTTATTATTCCTGAACATCAAATCAGTCAAAGGTACGAAGAAAATAAAATAAATAGTGAAAAAGAATTTCAAATTAAAAGTAATAGGAATAATATTAAATTATCAAATATAATTGGGAGAAAATCTGCCAAAGTTTTTCCAACTTCTTCATTTTGTATGCATATAAAAAAAAAAAGTAGAAGAAAATCCATGAATAATTATAATTTAAAATTATTAATAAATGAAGAAAATAATATGATTATTAAAAGGGAAATTCATCAAAGAAAAAGTTTAAATTGTTTAGGTTATATTCTTCCTTTTTTTTATTATGCTGGAACTCAAAAAAATAAGAGTGAATTGAGATCATGTTTTTACTCAATTAATGATAATTTAAATATAGTGAAAGTTTTAATTAGACTTGTAAGAAGTGAAAGATTATTAAATGTATATTTAGATAATGAAAACAATAAAAATGATAAAAATAAATCTAATAAAATTGACACTTTGCATTCTATTTTTCAAAAGCTCAACAAAAATAATATAAAAAAAACTAAAACATTTGGTGTTAAAATACATACTCATGATAAAATTGATGAAAATTCGAATAATTCTTCTACTATGAAATTAGAAAACATTTTCGATTGATATTTAAAAATAAGCTAAGTTATTAGAGATTTTATAAATAATTGAATAATTTCCTTTGTAAGATTTTGTGATATAAATTAAAATTATTTTGAAAAATTTATTTTATTATTGTTTTCAGTATTATTGTTGAAATATTTAAATCTTTTTTATATATCATTAAATAATTATAATAATATTAAATAACAGATTGTATAAAAATTTAGTTGGTTGTAAAAATAGAATATTTTTACAACTCACTAAAAAAAAATATTTTTAAAAAAATTTGAATTTATAAAATTCAAAAAACTAAACATCCTTGGATATCTTCAATAAATTTATGTTCATAAAAACACAGGAAAAGAATTAAGAAAACATATTTACTTTTGTTAATGTTAAAATATGTCATCAATTTAAATTAATATATTTCCCCTAATTCTTGGGTATTTCCGCTTAAATATCAAAAGCTTCTATTCTTTTTTAACTAATACTATTTTAAATTTGTTAATTTTTGAATTATCTATTTTTTTTAATTTTCTTTTTTTTTTAGGATTTTTAATCTTCCTAAAAATCTATAGGGAATTACTCCATATATTATAGTATTTTAAATTAGAAAAATTGTTTTAATTATAAATACAGTTATTAATATAGACGGGGATATTATATAAATTATGTGAGTTTTAATAAATGAAGAACGGTGAGAATTAATATAGTTGAGAATTGAACTTTGATAAAAATTATGTTTTCAAACAAAAAATAAAAAAAATTAATATAAATAAAATAAATGGAAATCCCTGTAAAACAATTTAATTATATGGAATTACCTGGATTATTAAATTGTGCAGCTATAAGATCTAGGTTAAAATTAAGAGAAATAAATGACTTTTTAATAAAAAGAGATTATTATAAATTAACAAATTTGTTGAAATTAAATAAAAAACAAATAGAAAAGAAATTAACAAATGAAAAAAAAGAAAGTTTTTCATCTAAACTTTTTCATAAAAAGAAATTACAATATTTCAAAAGGGAAAATAAAAAAAGTTTATCAACTATAGTTAAACAAGAAATAATTAGAGCAAATCATACAATTAAATTGAGTAAAAAAATTAATGATGTTTTTCATAATTCACATTCACAAAAATTTATTAATAAAAAAATATTATCTTCAAGTTATTCTTATGGCACTTTTAATAATAATTCTTTTTTGGAAAAAAATTTACCCCTAACATCAAGAAATGATATAAAGTTTAATTTATGTAATTCAAACAATTTAACTCAAAGAGAATATAATACTAAAAACCTTAATTTATATTTTATAAAAAAACAATCTTCAAATGAAAAGAAAAAACCAAAAAAATTTAAACATAAATTGACGCATCAAATATTAGATAAAAGCAATAATTTAAAAAAAAATAGAACATTTATTACTAATTTAAAACCAAAATTAATTTACACATCTTATGGTTATTTCAGTGATTGTCCTTTTCAGCGTCCAGTTAATTCAAATCTACAAAAGGAAATAAATAGATATTATTAAAAAAGTTAACAATAATATCTTCTAATTGGAACATAAAAAAATATTTAATAATAAAATATAATCAAATATAATTATATTTTGTTAAACTTAAATTAATCATTTCGATTCATTTTATTAAAAAGTATTATTTAATTATAATTTTTCATATATTAAAGATAATCTTGAAAAATTTGAAATTGAATTTTCAAAAATTTGATGAATTCATTTACGAACATTAATTTGTTGTTGTCATTTAGATGAAAAAAAATCAAAAATGAGATACTTATATTAATTTTGTTCTTCAAGTAAAATATAATTTTCATCAGCTTATTTTCCTTTTATGATAATAAAATCTTTATTTTTTCATGATTTTATCCTAATAAAACTCAAATTCATATAACAAATTAAATAAATTTTATGATTATTGGTAAAGAATGAAAAAAAGATTTAAATGTACTGAATGGTGAACAAGTTAATATAGAAATTGATTTTTTTAAGAAATGAAACAATGGTTAAATAAATATTTAGTGATTTTAATAGAGAGTTCCTCTTTATCCAGATTTCTTAAATAAATTAATTAATCCTTCTTTACTTGGTGCAATTGGCTTGCTTGATTGTTTACTTCTTCTGTTTAATTTTTCTTTGTAGTCAATGAGTTATATAGATGAAGATAATTATGAACAATGATGATTTTTATATTTTTTTATGTTATTTTTATATTTAGATAAATAAAATATAATTTTAAATGATTAATAAGTATAATTAGAAATATTTTAAAACCGATTAAATGGATTTTGGGGATTGGGGATGGGGGATTGGGGATTGGGGATTGGGGATTGGG
>JAEEGK010012710.1_pt1 | contig 19092 bp, 12 predicted proteins | sample 8958771 | NCBI WGS metagenome assembly JAEEGK01 (sample SAMN16246547, study PRJNA631951) | gut metagenome | biome: gut microbiome; feature: rumen; material: SC-attached | host: Bos | place: Iran: Karaj | collected 2018-10
GCATCCCCGTCCGGGCCATGCCGACTTTACCGCCAACCTGAAATTCGGCGGCTTCAACGACCCCCGCGGCGGCGGCCATTTCAGCGGCCGTATCACCCTGGGTGTCGTGGCGGCCGGCGTCATCGCCAAGAAGATGCTCTACTTCGCCAAGTTCGGAGCTCGTCTGGTCGAGGTGGGCGGTCTGGCCGATGCCTCTGCCTGGCCCGATGCGCTGAAGGCCGCCGAGGCCGAAGGTGACTCCCTGGGCGGCGTGGTGGAATGCACCGTGGAGGGGCTTCCCATCGGCCTGGGCGAACCTTTTTGGGACAGCGTCGAATCGCTGATCTCCCATGCCATCTTTGCTATCCCCGGCGTTCGCGGCATCGAATTCGGCGACGGCTTCGCCGCTTCCCGCATGAAGGGTTCGGAGCACAACGACCCCTTCCCGGAGCACAAGTGCCATCATGACGACCCCAACCACCAGTGCTGCCACGGCGGCGAGCATGAGGAGGGACATGAGTGTCATTGCCACGGTGAGCACGAAGAGGGCGGCGAGCACCACTGCTGCGGCCGCCACAAGCGTCCCCAGCCCCCTGTGACCAACCATGCCGGCGGCGTGAACGGCGGCATCACCAACGGCAACCCGCTGGTGTTCCGCGTGGCCTTCAAGCCCACCGCCAGCATCGCCAAGGCCGGCATCCCCGGCCGCCACGACGTCTGCTTCGCCCTCCGCACCCCCGTCATCGTCGAGGCCATGGCCGCCATCGTCCTCGCTGACCTGGCCCTGTAGCCCTATTCCAAAAAACAGCACCGGCGCCGTTCCTGCATAGGGATGGCGCCGGTGACGTTCTCCCGCTAAAGCACAAAAACCGAGCTCAGGGGCCGAAAACGTGCTTTAGCGGGGGGAAAAAGGGTGCCTAAAGCACCGAAACTGGGTTCAGAGGTCGAAAACGTGCTTTAGACATTTCATGTGAGTGTGTCGAGATTAATTTAGTATCTTTGCTTTTGCAAAGACGTTAATGTCCCTTTTTGATTTCATATTTTCGCGAAGTATCAATCCGAAGGAGGTTCCCAAGAAAACGGAGCCGTCCATCGTTATACCAGATGCGCCCACGCCGGAATATGCGTCGCTCCTGCAGTTTGCCCAGCGCTTGAATTTACTACTGCTGGCAGATAAATACTTGGCCCGTAGCGACTACCGGCAGTTAATTGATGATTATGCGGAGATAAACACCTTCTTTGCGAATCTCAAGACAGCCAAGACCCTTGGGTTCTACAGCTCGGCTAATGGTATACAGGAGGCATCCATCGAAGCGTTCCTACGCAACTATTCAGACCTTGCCAATCTAAAAGATGGTTTTACTTTGTTCATCAGAGGGAATCATGGGCGTGTTATGGATTATTGTGACTATTGCTCTTCTATTTCTTTGGGGGTGTCCGGGCCATATAGGGCTTTGGCGTTCCGACTGGTAACAACGCTTTGTCCAAGTTGCTTCTCAAGTTCTCGCCGTGCAGTAGCGGCAACCTTCCCACCACGCTTGGCTACAGATTTCTGCTCCGTGAAACCCTTAGGATCCACCTTTTGAGAGAGTTCCGTAGCCGCCACTTCTGCAAGAGTGTTCAAGGCACTCTCGGTTCTTGTCATGTGGTCACGGAGATTCTCCTTTTTCAATCCCTTATAATTCTTATATTGACGAGTGGTCATGCCGGACCATTCTTGTGTGATGATATCGGTAAGAGTAGCATACTGTTGGCCGGAGACCCCCGTTCTTTGCCATTCATCCGTAAGTGCTTTGCGAGCATCTTTGCCCTTCATGCGTTCGTTAATCCACGCTTCAGAATAACCTAAACGACGATAGTATTCATATCCCCGGTCAATGGCTTTCTCCGGGTCCTGCATTTCATCTATGCGCTCGCTGGCAATCTGAGCCATCCACTGTTTGAACGGTTCTGCCTTAGGGGAAGGGATAGATTGAATAAGTCTGAAAAGCTGCTCTTGGTTAGCTACATCTGTTTGCCGCATTTTACCGTCAGCGGCTTTCATTTTGAAAGTGTGACAATTTGTCACAGTTTCGTTCCCCTCCTTGAGTAGCCTCTCTTTAAGTTTTCTCCAATATGCAGATGCATCCACACTATCGGTTAAAACGGAAACCACATCTATAATGGAAAAGTACCACTTTTCCTCCTCCTCGTTCCAGATGGTTCTAATTTTCTTGTCTCCAAATAGTTGGAGCGCTTCTTTCTGGCTCATACTACTCTTGTTTTCTGCGAAGTTACAAAACAGAATCCTCTGTTGCAAGAGTCAATGTGTTCTTGTTTGAACCCGCTCCATTTGCGTCGCGGGTCAAAGGGATTTGCCCCCCCGCTAAAGCACAAAAACCGAGCTTAGGGGTCGAAAACGTGCTTTAGCGGGGCATTGCGAAACGGGGAAAATGATGTATCTTTGAATGTTGGTAGTAAAACGACCTATTAAAAAGATAGTAACATGAAAAGAATCATCATTACCCTCCTGTCCGTTCTGATCTGCCTCAGTGTTAACGCACAATATCGGGACTGGGCGCAGTTCGGACGCTATGCCAATGCCAATGCAGAGGTATCGGTCAAGCCGCTGGCTGTGTTCATGGGCGATTCCATCACGGACAACTGGCAGCGGGCCGATGCCGATTTCTTCTCGGCCCACAATATCGCCGGACGCGGCATCTCCGGGCAGACCACTTCCGAGATGCTGGTACGGTTCAGAAGGGACGTCATCGACCTGAAGCCGAAATACGTCGTCATCCTGGCCGGCACCAACGATATTGCCAAGAACAACGGCGATATCTCCCTGGAAAACGTCCTGGGCAACATCCAGTCCATGTGCGAACTGGCCAAGGCTCATAAGATCAAGCCCATCCTCTGCTCCGTCCTTCCGGCCGACCGCTACTCCTGGAGAAAGGAGATGAAGCCCGCCGAGGACATCATCCGCCTCAACCAGATGATCAGGGAGTACGCCAAGGCCCAGCGCATCCCCTACGTGGATTACCATTCCGTCCTGAAGAACGAAAACAACGGCATGCCGGAGAATTATGCCACCGACGGTGTCCACCCCAACCTGGACTGCTACAAAATCATGGAGGAAATCGTTCTCCGTTACCTGTAAACCAATTGCATTAATAAATATTTTTAGTATCTTCGTGGCCCTATAGGAAAAGTGTATTCTCCTTAATTACAAACGTTCTTTTTAATTATTTCGCCATGAAGAAACTATTCCGGTCGGCGGCTGCCATCCTGGCAACCGTTACCATTGCATGCACGCAGGTGTATGACGATTCCGCCCTGCAGAAAAGGGTCGAGAACCTTGAAGCCCGTGTCACCGCCATCGAGGCGCTGAACACCACCGTCTCCGGCATCAGCGACGTTGTCAACGCACTGAAGGTCAGAGATTTCATCACCAGTATCACAGAGCTCGAAGACTCTGAAAAAAACACCATCGGCTACATCTTCACCTTCTCCAGCGGAGAAAAAGTCACCCTTTACAGTGGCAAGAAAGGAGACCAGGGTCCTGTCGGCCCCGCGCCGTCCGTCACCGTCCAGCTGGGCGAAGACGGCCAGTACTATTGGGTTGTGGAAGGCGAACTGCTGAAAGACGCCGAGGGCAAACCGGTTCCCTGCACGCACGCCGCCCCCCAGTTCAAAATCGAAAACGGGTCCTGGTGGATGAGCTATGACGGAACCGACTGGACCAAGCTGGGCGTCGTCTCTGACGCAGGCACCGAAGTGACCGTGGACAACAGCCACGAAGACTACGTCCTGCTGACCATCAACGGCACCGAGGTCCAGATCCCCAAGGAGAAACCCTTCCTCCTCAACATCCAGTATAGCGGCGACCTCGCCGCCATGGGCGTGAACGCCTATTCCACCATCAAACTGAACTACGTAGTGGAAGGAGCCACCGAGGCCGATGCCGTCTCCGTGGACATCATCTGCACCACTCCCGGCATCTCGGCCCAGATCAACAAGACGACCAACACCACCGGTGCCATCGAAATCACCACGGAAGACGTAACCGAAGGGAAGGTCGTTGTTTATGCCGATAACAACAAGGGCAAGGCCAACATCAAATCCATCGTCCTGGAGAAAGGCGTCATCGCCGCCATCTCCGAGGTCGCGCAGGCTCCCGCCGAGGGCGGCGCCGTATCGCTCAAGGTAAACACCAACATCGCCCACCACATCGAGGTCCCCGAATACTACGACTGGGTGCACGTGGAGAAAAAGACCAAGGCCGATGTCGCCGTCGCCGCCACCCTCCAGGTGGGCGAGGCCACCAAGGGAACCCGGGAATACGAGTACATCATCACCGTTGACCCGAACGAATATACCACCTTCCGTTACGTAGCCATCCATGTCGTAGATGACGCTACCGGCTCCTACATCGGCAAGGTTGACATCGTGCAGAAGCCGGCCGAAGGCATCACCACCCTCTATTCCATCGAGCAGCTGCCGGACGAAACGAAGGTAAACGTGAACGGCGCCGTTGTCGTGGCCGTTTCCAAGAAGGGCTCCATCATCTCCGACGGCATGGGCTCCATTTACCTGGAGTATGACAAGCCCCTTGCGGTAGGCGACAGCCTTTCCACGCTCGTGGGCATCAAGAAAACCAACACCCGTTCCACTGCTCCCTATATCAAGGTGGCAACCGCAATGACCAGCAATAAAGCCACGGTCATCCCCGACACCAAGTGGATCTACATCGGCTCGGCCGAGAACTATTACATCGCCAACACCGGCACTACGGCCCTGCTCCAGAAAGACAGCGACGGCTACTTCTTCGTGGCCCCGGAAAACTTCATCGTCCGCATCGAGGAACCCATCGAAAGCCTGAACCTGGAATCCTATGTGGGCAAGTACGTCGTACTCAAGGGTTACATGAGCGAGGTCGTCTTCATCAGCTTCGACTGGACCACCTACAAGTCCATCAACGACCTCACCATGATCGTCAACTCCGTCCAGGAAGTGAACTTCACCGAAAACAAGGACTGGAAGATCACCTACGACGGCAAGAAGGATACGGGCGTAGAAGGCTATCCCGAGGTCGTCACCAATACGGTTTCCGGCGGCAGCGAGCGCTACTCCATCGCCATCTTCCCGGAGAAGAAGTTTGACGAGTACCAGGTCAAGGAAGAGAGCCTGGGCATCTTCGGCGCCATCATGGTGGCCGACAACCTGCAGTACTCCTTCGCCCAGGGCGGCATGTACTACTCCACGGATTACATCTACGAGATGGAGACCTCCGCAGAGACTAAATCCAATTTCTACCGCGAATTCGAACCCGGCTTCTACTATGCCGTGGCCGCCGGCGTGAACCCGGACGGTAATCCCACCGGTTCCTACGCCACCGTCAAGTTCGAGGTCGTGGATCCGCACGTGAAAGCAGCCTATGAGGCCTTCCTGGGCACCTGGTCCTACAAGTCGTCCAGAGGCTACCAGAAGTTCGTCGTGAAAGAGAAGGAGAAAGGCAGCACCTATACCATCGAACTGGGTGACAAAGTGCTCCCCGGCGGGGTGAACCCCACCGCCGTCTATGACAGCGAAGCCGGACTGTTCACGCTTTCCATGCAGAATCTCGGCGAGTGGGAGAACAACGGAACGGTCATGCTCGACCAGCTCTCTCCCATCTTCTATTACTCCGGAGACGAGGTGGCCGACAACACCAGATACATGAACGGAAATACGCTCCTGCTCACGGCCCGCATGTTCGAGGACGGTCTCATTGAGCTCATCCCCGGCATGGACTCCTACTCTCCCCTCGAGGGCTTTGCCGTACTGGCCGGTGAAAAGGGGGCCGATACCCGGGAATATGTCATGAGCGAGCCCTTTGCTCTTCCGGCCAACCTTGTGGAATACATCCCGCTGTCCGAGGAATATCTTGCATGGGTGGGCAACTGGACGGTCTCCACGAACGACCAGAGCTACACCATCCAGATTGCTCAGAAAACCCCCAACGACGACTATGTGATTTCCGGCATGAACGGCTTCGCTTCTACCGCCTACATGACCATCCCCAACGCCATGGATGTGAGAACGGGTGCCCTCTACCTCTATGGCGGCGACAAGTTCCCGGCTGCCACCAGCCTCACGCTCAGCGTTTCCGAGCAGACCTTCAAGGCCTACTACATGGGTCTCGTTGAATATCAGAATGAGCTTCATCCCATCGGCGGTCTCTATACGCTCGGCGCCGGTACCGTCGGCCAAGACGGCACGGCTACGTTCCAGCCCGGTGCCATCAAGTTCGACGGCGACGAAAACAGTTATCCCATCGTCGCGCAGCGTGTGTACTTCGTGGGCGAGACCGATCCTTCCGAGGTTTACACGCTGGACATGGAGACGGTCACTTACTACCCGTTCACGATGAGCAAGGCCGGTACGACCAGCACTTCGGCCCAGCCTTCCCTCAACGAAGCCAAACTGAAGAAGGCCTCCCTGCGCGACGTTCGCACCGCGGCCCCCTCCTACAAGAAGGTAGCGAAGGTGAACCGCCAGCTTCCCGCCAAGCAGCAGGTGCTGAAAAAGTACTAACACCAGCCTGATAAGCACAAAAAAGGGCGGCCGCCGGGCCGTCCTTTTTTCGTATCTTTTACGTATTTCTTAGCAGCGAAGTAATCGGATCGACGAAATACTCAATGAGTCTACGGTCACGGGTGACAATCTCGGCATTTCCGTCCATTTCTGGCATAAATGGGATAGTTTTGTGATAAGTGCTGACCAATCCCTGGGGAAAAGATACAACGACATTGTATGCGATACTCCCATCAATGCCCTTCTCTGGAGTCTGTGAAATCCTAACAATTTCACCCTTTAATATGCCATATTCAATGTAAGGAAAGCTATTCAAGCGGACATTAACAGTCTGACCCTTTGCTACTCGTCCAAATCCGGCCGATGGGACTTTCATTCGCCCTTCGATTAAAGAACCAGGGGCGGGAGCTACGTTAGCCATTATATCGCCAACATTTACATGCTGTCCTCTCTCCCAGCGATCTTGTAATGTGACGATACAATCGAAAGGTGCAATAATGGTATATTGCTCTATCCAATCATCAATTTGTGATAATAATGTAGCAATAATCTGGGAATACTCAAGATTATAAGCATCCTCTTTTCCCTGTCTCTCTCTATCAAGTTTATTGTACTCTTGTTCAAGAATCAGCTCGTTAGAACCAACGTCTTTTAGAGTTTTTTCAAAAGAAACTAGCCGATTGAGAATTGATAAGTACGTCCGCTGACTTGATTCATACTCCAATTGACCAATTAATCCTTTTACGCAGAGAAGGCTATCTTTCTTCGCGATATGCTTTTTTTGCTGCACATCTCGTTCTAAGAGTTTTTTCTGATTAAGTAACGCATTGTAATACTCTTTGTTCTTCTCGATTTGTTCATTAAGTAATACCTTCTCCTTTTCAATCAGATTCAGGCGTCGAAACATTTGGTACTCTCTTAAAACACTGCGTAGCGCTGTCCATTTTTCTTGCAACTCGCCTAGAACGAGAGTCCTCTCTAATATGGAGAGACTAACATCCTCTGACAAAGAATATAACTGGGAGGAGTCTGCAAATGATTTTACCGCCATTACGTCCTTAAATAATGCGGCGCTTTTTAGTAGGACTATCGGTTCACCTTGTTTAATTGATTGCCCATTTATTACGGTTATTGTGTCAATCACGCCAGAGTGTTTAACACTAAGTTGAGAAGGGGGATTAACACTTATAATTGAAATCGTCGATAGTATTGTCTGCGGGTATTTAATTATACAACATCCCACAACGATTAGAGCAAATATTGCCGCAATAGCTGTAACTCCCCACCTAATTATCCAGGAGGGAATAGTCCCTATAATCTCTTGAACCTCTTCACTATGGTTCAGTTCTTTATCATCTGGTTCTGTTGTCATGTGATTATCGCGTCAATTTTCTTACGAACTGGCTACTGTTTCTTTGTTTTTCTGCGCTACCTTTCCCGAAAAGGTAGCCAACAGAGAACAAAACCATACGTCCCATGCAATTCTGTATCGAGTTCTGAACATACTCGGATGAAGCCGTGCGCGATAATCTGACGTTCTGGTTTAATGCGTCTTGGCATTTTATCGACAAAGCGAACGCTCCAATATCTTTGGATAGCTCAAACGATAAATCCCATTGGTCACGATCAAAGCCTTCTCCAAAGCCCTTATATAATATATACTCAAGCTTCGAAGAGAACGAATAGTCTCTTGGCAATCGCCAATCAAGAGTGGGCCCCACTCTTAATCTCCAAACATCTTCATTGGCTTTCGGGATAAGAGAGTAACGAGACTTGTAGTATGCTGGAGAAAAATTTAGTGTTGATGTAATCGTCTTATTCCTATAAGTAAAACTCAACAGGCTATTTAAATCGCAGATAAACGTCTGGCTCTCGCGAAACCCACTAAACCCATTATAAAATATGTCTCCTTCCTCGCCACCCCAACACTTTTCTATAAAGACGGGGAAAGAAAAAGTATCTTCGCTAATTTCAGGCCCAGTGGTCGCTTGATAGCCTTTTTCGAAGTGAATAGCTCCGTTTATATTAAAGTAGAAATAGCAACGCTTATCTTTGGTTAGATAAAGGTAATAGTTGATGAACGGAGAGAGCATAATCTGAGGATGACGTGAGTTGACCGGAAACGAATTACGCCTGCCGTCAGGCGAAAGCCAAGTTGCATTAACAATTGGGTTACTATCAACACGAATCTCACATAAGAACTGAATCTGTCTCGTTTTGTAATAGTTTACGACTGCACTAAAACTAGTTGACGGTTGTAGATAGGGATTACCTATCAAATACTCGGCGGATCCAACTCTAGTCAAGGATGGAAGCATTTGTGTCTCCTGTGCCGGAGTTGATTGCGCTAAAACAAATAATTGCTGACTCCCATCGAATGACTCAATATTCAAAAAGGGCGATATTCCGAAACGCCATTTCTTATTTCTGGCGCCATCCTCCCCCCAGGTGTTGCGATTCATATCCTGAAGCAATTTCCCGCCGATGGAAGCCGAGTAGTCCTTAACTTTCAAAGTAAAGAAAGCGGCTTCTGTACTACTGAACTGATGAGTCTTTGAGTTTGATGAGTAGGAAGAGTTAATCATCCCGGTCTCCTTATTTGTGGCTGTAACTAAATTGTCTGCCACTGAGAAATCTGCATCCCCTGTTATGTTGAATTCAAGGATGGATGAAATTGGCTCAGTATATACGAAAGATGCCGAAGCCGCCCATTTACTCTTAGAAATTACGTAGTCTAAAGGGAGGGATGCGATTTCGCTTCTTATATCGCCAGCGTCTGTTTTGTTCCCAGACAACTTGAACTGGACACGTCTTTCATGTCTGCCCAGGGAGTCTATTCTGCCTTGTAGGGAAAGACCATATGATAGAGACGAGTTATGGCCTGTTTGGCTCAAATGAGAGACCGACTCATCGTCAGCAGAAGAGACGATCTTGTGCCCATCACGAAAGTAATTGCCCCTTTGATAGTTAAACATGGGTTTGATTATCAAATTGCAGTTACCTTTTACTCGAGACTCCAAATTAATATCAAGAGCTGTTACGCCTGTTCGCCCAATCGTGTTCTCTGTAGAATGCAAATCGTTTGAACTTGAGGAATAATAGTTCCTAAACACCGATTGATCCTCTGATTTTTTGTCATAGGAACCGATGATTGCAATTGTGTTATCTGTATTCTTTATCTTCGAGGTATTAATGTTTACTGCCAGCTTTCCATTCATGCCGTCTGCCGGTGACAGGTTATTTGAAGTAGCCAATGCCACTACTTGATTCTTTTCATTATATGCACTACTAACCAAGCGGGCGTCAAAAAGCGCTTTTGTCTTAGGATCAGAAGTGTTAATAGACTGCGTTGATCCCGAGCCTCCCAATAGGGAAAGGTTTCCGAAGGATCCTTTCTTAAATTCGTCTTTAACCTCGATATCCATCACCCTTTCATCTTTCTTGCCAAGTGCCGTTTCTACACTTCCCGTCTCAAATGACACTCTGTCATATACTCGTATCTTCTCCACAATCCTTGCAGGTAGATTCTTGATTGCTAATGAAGGATCGGAAAAGAAAAAAGTTTTCCCGCCGACGGTAATCGTTTTGACGGGGACTCCATTGACGACAACTTGTCCGTTTGAGATCTCCATCCCAGGCATTTTTTTAACCAGGTCTTCCAAAACCGCATTTTGTCCAACCTGAACTGCAGAAGCGTTATACACCAACGTGTCATGCACTTGAAATACAGGCGTAGAATAATCCGTAATGGATGCGGCGTCTAGAAAGATTGTATCAATCTCAAGGCCAATTATATGTGGGACGTCACTCGCCTTCATGATAGAAAACTCCTCACGATATGGGATGTAACCTAGCAACTCTATATTCAAGCGATATTTCCCTTTGGGTATGTCTGTAAAAGTAATCACGCCTTCTTCGGTGGATAACGTAAAGTGTGTAATCACAGTGTCAACTTGAAGATACGCAGACGCTCCGCACAGAGGCTCCTGACTATCCTTATCAACGATGGATAGTGCGATGTCCACTGTTTCAAAAGCCCTCCATCCTCCTCCAGAAGAGACGACTACTTGTCCGCTGGCGAAAACCGGCAATAGCAGTGATAACAGGGAAACTATCCTTAGTTTCTGGGTAATATGGTGAATATGGAACATAATGCTATAAAACGCGCATGTCTTATTGTGAGAAATAATCCAAATTTAGTTGGTGCTACCCAAAGATAGGCATATTATATCGAAACCCAACGGGGAATGTTATAAAAATGAATGCGATTCGCGGATTTATAAATATTTAAACACATATTTTGATGGCGACAGGGTAGATGAGCCCTAATCAGCAGTGAATCGAGGGTGTATACTTCAATAATAATCCTGATGGAAAGATAGATCTTTCCATCAGGACGAGTGCGAATCTCTAGTACTGTTTTACCGGATTCTCTTTGTTGTGATTCGCGTCCGCATTTCCGTTGGACAGACTTTGAGTACCACCGCAAGCACAACCGCAAATAGCGCTTTCACGGTAACCTCCCTTTAAAGAGGACATTTCCAGGTTGTTGAGGATTCTAGCCTCATCAGAGAAATGGTTCATAATGTGTTAATGAATTAAAAAGTTAATAATTAATATGGAGATTCACAGGACCTCACAAACATGTGAGATGCCTTGTGCTCTCTCTTTTATTGTCGGACTAGGGCAAAGCCATTGGTAAACACAATTCTTGCAGGGGGAGAAGTCACGCACTCTTCTCCACGCATGATTTTCCAATAGTTCTTTGCCTACCATCGGAATTATTGGCTCCCATATCCAGCCAAGAAGAGAGCCGGAATCATTTGTGGGATGAGGGTGTATTTCTCCGTTCGGGAAAGCAAATAAATGTCCCCAGTATTTGACATTAATCTTCTGATGAATGAAGATTCTCCTTTTATTAATGTGAGCGCTAAAGATTGCCTCTTCATTTATTCTAGAATCACAAGCGACATTGTCATTCTTTTCGTATTCATGATATGGGATAATATCATATTCGAAAGACGGGTTTTTCTTTTTTATCTCCTCAATAATAAGCTCTCTTTCTCTCTTAAAGATGTCTTGCTCTTTGTCAACGAAGAACGTAAAATGAGAGATGTAGTCATATAAATTTCTTGTGTAGATATAGTCCCGGCATAACTCTTTTGTCATATGGTCTAAATCTCCGTTTAGAAGCAGAACCGGAGGTATTGCACAACTCCTCGAGTCATCCGAGATTTTTGCAAAACCTTTCTTTATTAGAGTATCAATCAGTTCTATTGTCTCTTTATCTAACGTCGCCTCATCTAACTCAATAGAATGCAGGTTGTCTGGCTTTGCGAGTGTGTCGCAAAACCACTTTAATCCATCAGTCTGCTTTTCTATGAGCACATGGTTGAACGATGTGCTGTCATAGAAAAGAGACTTGCTCATTTTATTCCATAGAAAAACGGAATCCTCAAGCAATAGGTGTTTCATTGGATATAGTATTCTTTTTTGATTTGTTCCAAAAGTGACGGGTTCTTTTTGAGATAGTGCCTTGCGTTTTCCTCTTCGATTTGTCTGGCGGTTTTCCATTCAAAGGCAGGGCATGAGGGTCGCTCGCTATCCACATTATCGAGGTAATAGAAACACTTTTTGCAGGAGACGATATTCTCGCATCTCATACAAGTCTTGCTTATCCTGCCAAGCCTGTGGTTGAACTCTTCTGCCACGGCAGCCGGATTCAAATGAACACCCTCTTTATCAGCTATTCCTAACGAGAACTCCTGTCCAATCCTTTCACATTGAAGAATCTTACCATTTACTGTTACAAATAGTTTCTTCGCGAAAGGCGTGCAAGTACCAGGGGTGGGTTGTGGTCTTGTCCCCGTTAAGCCGGCGAGAAGCGATAAATACCCGCTATAGTAGTTTCCGCTCTCATTCTGTAAATAATGTATCAAGCGTGCTGTGTCTGGATACGAAAAGCCCATACTGTTCTGGATACCGACCGTATTATTTGAACAGTTTATGCTGTTATCAATGTCCTTGTACAAACTCCGAAATAGTTGAACACTCTCCTTTTTTAGCCCTCTGGGATTAATCTCGGAGATGTTTGGAATGGAGCCGAACTCGCTGTGTATGAATTTAATAGATGTATCGACGTCGTTCAGGTCATGTAACACAACATTAAATCGGACCCTCTTCGCGAAGTAGTCAGGATACTTCCTCATCGCGTACTTTAGGTTATTGAATACTTGTTGAAAGGAACTGCTCCCATTATGCTGCCTTCTATGCCCATTCCCTTTGAGGTCGCCATCCAAGCTGACCAGCAGACTGAAATCATTTTCAACAAGATAATCAATATGTTTATCTAACAACATTGCATTTGTTGTCATGTTATATATTATCTGTCTGTTGAGATTGGTCTTTTTGAGGTATTGTATTACATCTTTTATCAAGGTCATGTTTAATAGTGGTTCCCCGCCATAAAAAGAGATTGTCAAGCGGTCTTCTAACCTACCTGTTATTTCGTTGGCCCAATAATTGGCCAGATAGTCAATGACGGCTTTCGCTTGCTGAAATTCCATCATCTTCCCGTGACGTTCGTCATGATCTCCGTATAAATCGCGATATACGCAGTAGTCACAGGCGAGATTACACGCATCAGTTACCTCGAAACAAAGGTTCTTTAATAAAACCAGATTACTGATTATCTGCTCCGAAGAGATGTATTCAAAGTGTTCAGGACGCATAAATGATGTTATTCTAATTCCAGGAGATAGTTCTCCGCATTGTTAACCAATATATTATCAAGGATATTATTCCATAATTCTATGTCAAAAGACTTTTGTTTGTCCAGTCTCACCCTAATTCCAATTGATTCTTAACTAAGGTGTAATACTTTCCTCGTCTTTCAGTCAACTGTTCGTGTGTCCCTTGCTCAACGATACGTCCCCGTTCCAGCACAACGATATTGTCGGCATTACAAACTGTGCTAAGACGGTGTGCAACAATCACTGCAGTTTTCCCACGAAATAGAAGATTCAGATTTGCCATGATCATTTGTTCATTGTTGGCATCTAGAGAGTTTGTTGCTTCATCAAAAAACAGATATTGTGCATTCTTATATGCTGCTCGAGCAATCAGAATCCGTTGTTTTTGTCCGGTACTCAAGCCATGTCCATCAACCCCAATTTGGGTGTTAAACCCTAAAGGAAGACTCTCAACCCACCCGCAGATGTTTGATATCTCAGCGGCCCTATGTACACGTTTCATATCGGACAACTCATCGGATATGGCGATGTTTTCTGCAATTGAATCAGAAAAGATATATCCTTCCTGCATTACGCTACCACACTTCGCCCTCCAGCTTCTTTCGCTATAATTCTTTAGCGGCTTGTTCCCGAGATATACACAGCCTGATGTGGGATGATAAAAGCCGAGCATCATCTTTAACATCGTCGTTTTTCCGCTACCGCTGGCACCAACTATTGCAGTCACTTTCCCGAAAGGGATGACCAATGATACGTCATCTAGTACTTTGTCTGAATATGGTCCATCGTACTGAAAGTCAACATTCCGGAATTCTATGTCTGCATTTGCGGGAATTTCATGAATCCGTTCTTCTTCTTCCGGTTCTTCGTCCTTCATCCCATTGATTTCTTCAAATCTTTCTAAGGATAATGATGCGTCTTGCGCGGCCTGAACAAAACCAATGAATTGCGAGATGGGAGCATTGATTTGCCCTATGATATATTGCAGAGCCATCATCATACCTAGCGTCATGTCTCCGTTGATGACGGATTTTGCGGCGATAAAAGAGATGATTATGTTTTTCGTTTGATCAATAAACGTACTACCAACCTCTTGAATCTGCCCAAGGGAGAGGCTCTTTACGCTGACTTTAAACAGTTTAGATTGAATATTCTCCCAGTTCCAACGTTTTTTTCGTTCACAGTTGTTTAACTTAATGTCCTGCATTCCGCTAATCATCTGTACAATGTTAGATTGATTGGCCGAGGCTTGTTGAAAACGCAAATAATCAAGTGATCTGCGTTGCTTCATGAACAGTACGACCCATCCGACATATAGTGCCGATCCGACGGTAAATACTATAAAGATTTGTGCATTATAGCCCGCCATAATCACCCCGTATATCAAGAGAGATATCGCCGCGATAACCATACTAAGAAGCGAACCGGTCAGAAAGGACTGGATTCTGTTGTAGTCCCCGATTCTTTGCATAATGTCTCCAATCATCTTACTGTCGAAGAAAGCTATTGGCAATTTCATTAGCTTACACAGAAAGTCGGAAATCAGTGATATGCTTACTCTTGATGTCGTGTGCAGTGTCAGCCAGTTTCTTATCAGGCTATTAGCCATGCCTCCCGTTGTAAGCATCATTTGTGCAATCAGGAGCATTGCCACGAAGGAAATACTGCCGGAGCTTACGCCTTTATCTACAATTAACTGGTTAATTAACGGTAAAAGAAGGTTGATCACGCTTGCCGTGAGCATTGCCAAAAGAATCTGAAGGAGATATGCTCGATAAGGGAGTAAATACTTAAACAGTTGCTGAAAGCCGTGTTTGTTATCAACTTCGCCCTCTTCTCTGTAAAACTTTGCAGTTGGCTCTAGTATCAACGCCGATCCATATTCCTTTCCTTCAGACTGGAGCCAGTTCCTTTGGAATTCCTCTGAGACATATTTAATTATGCCAGATGCGGGGTCAGCAACTGTAACAACGCCTTTCCTATCAATGTCATAGACAACTACAAAGTGCTTTTGGTTCCAATGGATAATACATGGGAGTGGCAGCTCCTTGCGGAGTTGATCCCACGTTAGCTTTACGCCAACGGTTCTAAATCCAATGGATTCAGCAGCGTCACTAATCCCCAGCATAGACACACCTTCCCTAGTAATATGACATTTATCCCTAAGTGTTTGTAGGCTATAGCTCTTGCCATAGAACTTTGCAATCATTCTAAGACAAGACGGTCCGCAGTCCATGCTGTCGTGTTGTCGATATGACACGAATTCTTTTTTCATCCCTCGTTTCGTTCTCTACAGAAGTTCTGTTTCCCTTAGGATCTTACCAATCTATACAGTTCTTCTGTAGTGAGCTATACCAAACCGTAAAATACCCCTCAAATCCTGCCCCGCTTGAGAGAATGAACTCGATGTGATAGTCTCCATCTCCCCCAATAATCGGTAGATATACAGAGCCTAGGCTTGAATCAATACAGCAATCGTTGTTGTCGTCCGTAGATAAGTTTTCAATAGTGATGTCGACATTCCCGATATCATAGGAGAATTGAACACAGACAGAGGAGGAGATGCTGTCATAATAGGCCCGAATAGGAATGTATGCAGGCGCGCGATGTGTGCACCCACCACTTTTAACGGTGTTATCAAGGACCGTGATGGGGATGAACTGCTGATCATCTCCGGCTAAAAGGGATGTCGTTGCTGCGAGGCAAAGGACAAATAAAAGAAGCACAATTTTTTTCATAAAGTTTGCGTAAAACATTTACGCGAAGTTATGAAGTAACTGTGCAAAGTTGGATCCTGGTCGGTCTTAACAGGTTGTTATATAAGAGCCAGATAATCAGGTTGTTACGCTTTCGCTAGAATTAAAATCTTAACGGCGGTCGTAAGTCGCTGAAAACCAAGCACATGCGATGTGGCTAACAAGTTGGTATGGCGAAACGTGCTGATAATCAGCGGCTAAGACATGTATTCAAGATAGAAATCTCGGTATTCAGAGGAGAGACTTAATATTTCGCTTCTTAACCGATTCTTTTTAGTGTATACAGTTCCTACAGAGTAACCGGTAAGATTGGAGATGGTCGTGGCATCAAATCCAACTATAACATACATTAGGAAACGGAAATCTTGCTCTTTGTGGCCAGACAAATCCTGTCGTAATTTATCAATGATATTATCCAAAGAATCATTTACCATTGACATGAACTTATTCTGAGACGTTGTATCATTAATGATGATTTCCATTTGCTGCATCGCCTCATCATATAGGACCTCTTTTCTGTCTTTTTTTATTGGTGAGAAATATGCCGCGCAGAGATCATTCAATGCTTTAAATTGGGATTTGTAAAGCCTCGCATATTGTTTTCGTAACTGAAGGAGTGCCTTATCTTTTTCTTCTAATTTCGCATAATAGTCAGCTGCTTTTGCGTTTTGGCACTTAAGCATTAGTTGAGACTCAATATGAAGAGCCGCGAGCTCTTCAATTCTTAAATGAAGGGCAGCTTTCTTTCGAAGATATATAGTTACTATAATTCCCAATAGGAGTATAGTGCACATAATGACCAATGCCATTTGCTGCCTATTAAGTATTTTCTCTTTCTTTAGAATGGCAGTCTCCTGTTGTAGATAATCTCTTTGAGATTGTATAAGGGGCTGCCGAAGCGTTGAAAGGACAATTGAGTCTTGGACAAGAACCGATTCCTCCAAATCCTCAAGAGCCTGTTTATATTGTCTTTGCTCTCGGGATATTCTGTATCGCCACAATCGAATAATATCCTCTTGTTGTCCCAGGTCCTCAAGTTGTTGAATAATAGTATTGGCTAAGGAGCAGTTTCCAAGTTTTTGATACGCGTATGCGTAAATGCAGTATCCTTCTATTGTCATGGAATAGGGGTGAGTTCTCCCGATATCCTCAATGATTTTAATGGTTTTAAGTGGATTAGAGTTTGGAAAGCGAAGAAGATCTTTTGCGTATATGAGTCTTCTGCTGAGCAATGAAAGAGAGTCATAAACACTCATTGCAAAATAGTCATTGTATGTTCTTTCTGCCTCATCCCATCTTCTGCAGTTCGCATAACAAGAAGCCAAATGACCCGTAATTGCCCAAACGCCCACGCTGTCGTTAGCAAGTCTTCCGTATCTTAAAGCGTCTTTGGTATAGATAAGCTCTTGTTCCGGGTTGTTATTTCTGGAAAAGATGTCAGAGATAGCAGAATTAACGAGCTCTTTATAATGGCAGTCCGAGATCTTTGCTGAGTCCTCTAGTGCGAGAAGATAGTTACGCATGGCAAGATCATCTTCGCCCCTATTTGCATGAATACATCCTCGATAAAAATAGGTTTTCATTTTCTCGAGGGGGGTTCCATGCCTGGCGTAGAAACTAACTGCCGGTTGTATAATGGATAAATCCGTCGTGTCTATGTAATTTTTATCTAGCGCGATAGAGTAAAGAAGAGAGTACTTTGCGCGCAGCTTACTCGTATTCACGCTCTCAAGGTTTATGGCTTCTAGAATTGAAAGGGCACTATCTGGTCTTTCTTGAATGAACGAGTCAATATCTCTAAACATTGAGAGCGTCCTATGGTTGGAACACGAATTCGTTAAAAGGGGACTGACGAAAATCAGTCCTAACAAATAGCTTTTAATACGGTCACTAATGAAATGCATATCTAGGATATCCCAAATGGGCTCGAAGTTACTAATTATCAGCGAAATAACAAAACAAAAAAATAGAGAGGTTAAAAGATTGCACTTTGGCTCTATTCAAGAATTAACAATGCTTAAATAAAGATGCCAATTCAATAACAATCTCTAAACATAAACACAAATAGAGGCAGACTCACGAGTTGCCCTCTTTTTTACGATCGCTGCGCTTTTTAAGAGTAAGAATACGCAAAAACACAGATGTTAAGCAAGAAAAAAGCTTTCCTTTGTAGGGAAAGACCCTAAAACACTATGATTAAGACACTCTTGCTGACCACCTTGCTGCTGTCGGGCGTGTGCATGCCCGAGGTTCCGGACAATGACGCCGCCCGGCGGATGATGGAACTGGGCGTGGGCTGGAATCTGGGCAACAGCCTGGATGCCCTGCCGGACGGGTTCTCGGATTCGGACGACGAGTACGGCTGGCCCGACGAGACCTGCTGGGGTAATAAACCAGCCACGCAGCAGACTTTCGATGCCATCAGATCCTACGGTTTCACCTTCGTACGTATCCCGGTCACGTGGGCCAAGTTCATCGGCCCGGCACCGGATTATACGCTCGACGCAGGGCGGCTGGAGCGCGTAGCGGAGGTCATCGGCTATGCGCACAATGCGGGCCTGCGCGTGGTCATGGACACGCACCACGACGAGTGCTGGTACCTGGACTGGCTGGAGGACCTGGACGAGCGCATCCGGAAGGGCCGGATCGACGCCGACAAGCGGGATTACTATATCAAGCGTTTCAAGGAAGTATATTGGCTGAACATTGCCGACGCTGTGAATGACGAGGCCCTCAACGCGCAGATCAAGGCCAAGATCAAGGCGGTCTGGACCCAGTTGGCCCACCGCTTCCGGGACTGCGGCGACTGGCTCATGTTCGAAGGTTTCAACGAGATCAATGACGGCGGCTGGGGCGGTAGCGACGACTTCGAGAAAGACCCGACCCGCCAGTGCAATATCCTCAACGAGTGGCACCAGGTGTTCGTGGACGCGGTCCGCGCCACGGGCGGAAACAACAGCACCCGCTGGCTGGGCATCGCCCCCTATGCTGCCAATCCCATCCATGCGAAATACCTGGTCCTGCCCGAAGACCCCGCCGGACGCCTGATG
>JAEEGK010012711.1_pt1 | contig 19092 bp, 15 predicted proteins | sample 8958771 | NCBI WGS metagenome assembly JAEEGK01 (sample SAMN16246547, study PRJNA631951) | gut metagenome | biome: gut microbiome; feature: rumen; material: SC-attached | host: Bos | place: Iran: Karaj | collected 2018-10
AGGTTGAATTGTTTGTATTCAGCGAATTTCTTTGACATAATATTATGTTTGAACGTTCTAAATTTCGGAGTGCAAAATTAATGCAAAATAAAGAGAAATGCAAAAAAAGTTTGCGATGATAATTTGAATTTTCATAGATTAATATACACACGAATAAAGACGCCGTGCAGATTTATTGTCGATAAGGTGTTTTCTGTGTCGTAATAGTCAAATTTTTTTGAGTAGTCCAATGTGGAAAAGGAATATCCGATGTTTAAACCGCCGCTGTCGGACATTTCTAAGTCAATTCCCAACATCATATATCCTCCATTTTCCAATCCGTGATGTTTCGCTTGTCTTCGTCGAAATTCAATCCGAGTTTTATAATCTTGCGGCCGTCGTCTTTGTAGGCGGTGGCATAGTCTTTTTGCTCTATTTGATAGAAGGCGGTTTGGGCTGAGTGTTTGTATTTCAGTTCGATGACGTAAATCGCCTGCGGCATTTTGAGAATCAAGTCGCATTTGCCGAGGGCGGTTTCGGGTTGTGCGGTGATGTCGGCGCCAAAGGACGTCAAAACCGTGTAAAGTATTGCGTGATAATGTTTTTCGTTCATATTGTTGAGCGAATACGGGAATCCCGCAAAAAAGATTTTCAATGCGTTGACGAACTTTTCTACATCGTCAAAACGACGGAAATCAATGTAGGCGCGGTTGAGATGAGAGGTCTGAATATCACCGTATGCATATCTCAAAAGAGAATCAGCGAACCCTGTTCTCACTTCTTCGTTGGGAAATCCAAGCGTATAATCGTTGTAATCAGCATCATAGCCTTTCAATGTCAAGTAACCGCTCTGATACAGAATCGGCAACGGGTCAGTTATCTTTTCGACAGGAACATCAAAACTTCGAAGATTATATGTTTGATTTTCAAAATCATACATATTGAGGTTGTATTTCGTGAGCATCTTCACCAAAAACGACGGTGTGCCGCTGTCAAACCAATAGTTATTCAGCCTGCCGTCGGCAAAAGCGTTGAGAAGGCTGTACGGATTGTAAAGGTCGGTCATTTGGTCGGTGAAATGATAGCCGTCGTATTTTTGGCGGATGGCGTCGAGAGTCTCCTCGTAGGTCTTGCCGAGTGCCTCTGCCAAGTTTTCCACGTCGGGTTTCATCTGCGAAAGAACCTCTTCTTTGGAGAAACCGCAAATAGCCTCAAACCTCGGCAACATACTGATGGTCTTCAAGTTGTTGAGTTTTGAGAATATCGACATCTGCGAATATTTTGTAACGCCTGTGATGAATACAAACCTTAAATGCGGATCACATTTTTTTAAAGGCGAATACACATTCTGCATAATGCTACGGACTTCTTTCTGCCGTTCTTCGTTGTCGATATGCTCCAACATAGGTGCGTCGTATTCGTCAATTAGTACTACAACTTTTTGATTAGTAATTTGTTCGGCGGCTTTTATCAAAAGTTCCAATCTTACGTTGTAAGTTAAAGATTGGTTTTCAGTACAGCCATAAATCTTTTCGTATTGAGACAAACAATTATTTATAGTATTATGAATTACCTCAAACGTGCTAAAATCCCCGCCCGAAAAGTCCAAATGGATAACGGGGTATTTAATCCATTCCTTTTCGAGTTTCGAGATTGCAAGGCCTTCAAAGAGGTCTTTCCTGCCCTCGAAATATGATTTTAAGGTACTGACAATAACCGACTTGCCGAACCTTCTCGGTCGGGAGAGAAAACAATATTTCATCCAATGAGCCAAATCGTAAACGTATTTGGTCTTGTCGATATAGAAATAATTGCCTTCTATAATCTCGCTAAATGTCTGTATGCCTGACGGGTATCTGCGCTCTGTCATAATCCTGAATGTTTTAATCCAACCGCAAATATATAAAATTTTTGTGAGAAAACAGATAACTTTTTTTTAACTAATTTCTTGTTGCGGTTGTTACTTATTCCCCGCACTCAATTCTCCCCACCTTGCAAACTGTGCGTCGTACCTGAGTTCCTTGCTGTCGTACCCTTTGCGGGAGGAATCAAGATTATTAGCGTTGAGTTCGTTGTCAATATCCAAATCTAATGCAATATATAAGTCTTTGTCTAATAATACTTTGTAGCGGTCTGGTTCAATATTGGGTTCAATTGTCATCCTGCATCTGCCTTTTAATGCAAAAAGATGCTGACCCACAACCTTACGGACGTGAAACAGCACGTAATTGATGTCTCCTATATTGTCAATAATCTCCATATAGCCTTGGTTGTTTTTGATTCCAATGGCTATTTTGCCGTTCGACAAGAAGTATTTTGATTTTGCATCGTAATTTTCCATCATCACCATCAATACTCCGTCCTTGCCGACAGAAACCACAGGCGATGTGTCGCGGTTTTGGGCGGTGCGGATGATTGGCTCGGGGTTTTCGCCCAATTTGCAAGGCTCTACTATAAAATATTGGCGGAGGTGGGCAAGGAGAGCCTCGTTGCTGTGGTCGGGGTCTTTTTTTTCGAGGGCGAGCGAATAGATTCCGTTGTTGGAAAAAGGTGCGTAGGTCTTGCCCAAGACTTCCTGAAAATTTGCCTTGAAATACGCCTCGGCATTCACTCCACGGCGTGCCGACATCGCATAAAAATCATAGTCCTGTTGCAGCCAATCCTGTATTTCGGAGCGGAAACGGTCGCGGATTTTGGTTTTCCAAGCGGTTTTTTGGACGGCGTTGTTGCGGGCGTAGAGCGACAGCACGTAGAGGAAATTGACATCGTAATGAAACAGCAACAGCGTGTCGCGGTCAAAAAGCCGGTTTTTAAACTGAAACGATGGATGGCGTTTGGTGCGACGGTCGGTCTGCGCAATTCCGTCGTTGGCGTAGTCGAAATTTTCGTCCATCTTGGCTGAGATGAAGAAATTTGGGATAATGTCGTAACCCTCTGTAACATTGTCCCTCAGGCGGATGCCCGAAGATGGTGCTTGTTCGTTGTTCCAAAGGTTGATATTGAACTGAATCACGTTTTTGGCGTAGGTGTATTGCTTGTAAACCGATTCAGAGCCGAGCGAGTGTCCCATCTTGTAATACTTGCTGTCGCCGATGTAGTAGGTGGGCGATTGCTTGCCCTCGATGAGGCTCTTGGCGGTGTAGAGGTGGTCAACTATTTTGCCGTCGTCCTGACGCTTCTCCATACCGTCGGGCAGGGGATTGTCGCCTATGAGTTCGTCGATAATTGCCTCAAACACAATGTAAAAACTCTTTACGAGTAGGTATTCCTTTTTTTCGGTGCTTACCTGCACCTGACGCGCCTCGTCAAAAAATGCATAACATAAGTTCCATAGTTCCAACGCCTTGTCGGAAAAATACTTGTACTTAATCTGCCTCAGCCGTGTGCAGCCGTAGCCGTTGAGGTATGTATGGAAACGACCGCCCGTAATGAGCGTAAACATACAGTCTGCCTCGTCGGGAAATCCGTAAGTATCAGATATGTAATGAAGTATGGAGTAATAAATCACCAACAATTCTTCATCGAAATTTACCTGACGCTTTTTGTTGACGGGGCGGAGATAAATCGGCACTGAATCCTGAACGATTGCCTGACTGCGGCTGATGGTGCGTGTCCAATTGATTTTGTTGCAGCCCGAATGTATGTTTTTGACAATGAATAGGAAAAAACTCCTGTTGTCGCGGCGAAACTGCAATAGTTGTAGCAAGATGTCGAGATAAGTGTTGCTCAACCGGCGGCTGCCCCTGCCAATCTGCGCTATTTTGGTGTGATAGACAATGGAAGTGTCGTTGCCCCTGCCGTTTTTATAGACGATGATGGCGCGGTAAATCCACACCGCAAATTTATAGAGAAAATCCCTCTCCACACGCTCCAAAGCCTTGTTGCTGTCGGGGTGGAGCATATCTTCGGGACGATATTTACCAAACACAAGTTCCTTGCCGTCAACGTCTTTCAACAGCACCTTTGGGAGAATGAAAACGCAGTCGCGCACTGTACGGTGGGCGCAGTAATAATATCCCACGTAATGCACCGAAACCTTGCCTTCGAGATTTTCTAAGGCGTCGATGCCGTAGAGTACGTCTTTTACATCGGCTACGTTGTACTGATATTCTTCCACAAGTATGCGCATAGTGATGCAATGTTTTGTTATTCAACGCCTTGCAAAGGGTCAACGCCGAGATTTTGTAAAAACTGCGTTACTTTTTGCTCCACAACCACAGCATTGCCGTCGGTATCAGTGGTGTAAAACTTGTTGAACGACAGCACCGAGCCGTCCTCGTCGTTGAAAATGCTGCCCGCGTCCTCGGCAAAATCTTTGAAAACATCGTTCCAAAGGTAAAACACCACTTTGCTTACAAATGTCTCTGCATCAATGGTTTGGTTGTTAATGGGCTTGCAGAAATAATAGCCCAATTTTTTATCCTCGGAGTGGGTTGCGTTGCCGATTTGGGCGTTGATTTTCTCCAAAAACTGCCACCAATCGTACTCCTTGCCGTCGGCGGCTATCTTCCAATCCTTGTTGCCGTTGGCTATGGGCGTGTATTTCCAATCCCAACGGCGTTTGAATGCCGAATCTATCGGAAACAGGCTTTGGTCGCTCGTGTTCATCGTTGCCCAAATGTGGAGGTTTTGGGGCAGGAGCATTTTCTCTCCCGAAAGTATCTCGTCGGGGATGTTGGCTCGCTGAGAGTCGTTGAGAGCCGAAAATTTGGAGTTGAGGTGGCGTCTGATGTCATCGTCGCTCGTAACGGGATAGTCGGAAATGCCCTCACTGTTGCGGTCCAAAAGTTGGAAAAGGTCGCCGAAGATTTGAGCGCAGTTGCCTCGGTTGATTTCCTCGATGATGAGGAAAAACGGTTCGTTTAGATTGGTCCACGCCGCCACATACGCCTTCAAAAACGCCTGAGGAACAAAGGTGTAGATGATTTTTTTCTCAATCACTTGATTGCCGCCCTCCACGATTATATGTCCCGACACATCGCGCATAGGCACATCGATTGTGGTTGGCTTGTACGCGCCCACAAAAGTGGAATAGTCGCTGTCGGGATGAAACGTAGTGCGGATATGCGGCAAATTTCTATCCTCAACAACTCGCTTGATAGTGTGCGACTTGCCCGTTCCGGGCGCACCGTAGAAGATTTGTTGGTGGGGGAGGGGAGAGGTTAAGTTATAATTTGATAATTCTTCATCACCTTTTGTAGGCAAAGCGTCAAATCCATCAATTATTGCTTTTACAAGGTCGTCTTTGTCAGCGAGAAATGCGCACAATTCGGCTACAAACGACTGCGAAGCATTTACTAATTTTGCACTACTCAGAATGGGAGAAACATAAAAATCCCCTCTGTCAATAGTTTTCGCGCCTTTCCACCACGAATAATCGGTTATAAATTTTACCAAAAATTCTTTGGATGTTGTATTTAAAGGCAATTGGTTCAAAGTTGATAATTCACTTTGAGTTAATTGTCCGCCATTTAACTCCTTCAATCTATCTTTTGTAACAATAGTTAAAGCAACCTTTTTGTATTTTTGGAGTTCGTTGTAAAAGTCAGTAAAATACGATGCCACATAAAACCATTGGTTTGGCAGATAGATGTTTAAACCACTGTTTTGACCCCACCTCGTGGTTATAATGGCAGAATACATATTGTATTCGATTGTGTTATTGTTGATTTCTTTCACTTTCTCTTTGAAGAAAGATGGCAGAACGAAATCTTTGCCATTATACTGACTGAATTTTTCGTTCGCAATGTTGTAAATCTCCTGTAAATCACGCAATTCTTCCATTTTACATCAATTGTTTAATGATTTCTGACGCTATTTTTTTTATCACAGGCACAGCAACGCTGTTGCCGAATTGATGGTATGCTTCTTTTTTGGAAACAACAATTTTAAATTCAGGGTTGGTGTCGTTATAATTTTGATTTTTAGAATAGTCGGGATTTACCCAACCGTCGCCAATAATTCTGTAACCTTGAAGCCGACCCGCCTCTACCGGCGTGAGAGTCCGTGGGTTCAAACTTTTGTCTGATTGGTCAATAAGGATTTCGCTTCCGTCCTTCCAATATCTTGCTGATATAGTGCTTGTGTACACGCTCTCACCATTGAACATTGAATACCCAAATCCTTTTCCGTTCATTCGGTTCCGTTCCTTTCGGGCTTGATGTCCAATCCACATTTTGTCTGTAATTGTATATTGGGTTGTAACCTCGGATGGTTCAAAAATTTCTTCGACCTTTGTTTTTTTGGCTTTTTCTTTGACCTCTTTTTTGTCGTAAATAACGTCGTTGGTTTCAGTTATTCCGTATGGGAATTTGAAACTATCGACATCAACCATTTTTTTATACCACGCTATTATGAACAAACGTTCACGATTTTGCGGAACACCAAAATATTTGGCATTTAGTACATCATAAGAATAACCATAGCCAAGTTCATCCAAAGTACCAAGAATTACACTCAGAGTTTTGCCTTTGTCGTGATTTTTTAATCCTCTTACATTTTCCAAAAAAAGCACGCGCGGGGGATGTCCTGCGTTAATTTTCTCTTTAACAAGGTTTGCTATATTGAAAAATAATGTTCCTCTTGTATCTTCAAATCCTCTCCTCAACCCTGCCACAGAAAATGGTTGGCAAGGAAATCCGCCACAACAAACATCAAAATCAGGAACTTGTGACGGAACTATATCATTGATGTCTTCATTGAAATACAGATATTCGCCTTTGTCATTTTTCTCAAACAAAGACGGTTCAATATCGGTGAAATTGGCTTCATACGTTTTACGTGCGTTTTTGTCTAACTCACTTGCAAACACACATTTTCCTCCAACACTATGCATTGCAATATGAAATCCGCCAATGCCCGCAAATAGGTCTATGAATTTATATTGTTTCAAGGCGAAAAAATCTCCTTTCTTCTCCGCCAAACACCCGAACTCGGCAATTTATTTTTCCTTGTTAAACTGACATAAAAAAAGCGGGGTGCTTGACTTTCGCTTCATTTAAATTTGAGGTTTTCAAACAAAGCGCAAGTAACGCCTTTCAATATGTAGTTGCCTTACGTTAGGCAAGGCAGTGCAAAGTTAGGGATTTTTTTTTGATGGACAAAAAAAGTTTTTGAGGGGGAACGAAGAAAAAATAAGTGGTCACAAATTGTGACCACCAAAAAGTGCTTTTGAATTTTTGGAAAAACGATTTTACATCAAGTCATTAATTGTCAAATTATCCTGCCCTTCAAATACTAAATGCTCTCTATTATCCAAAAGAATGTCTCTGGTACTCCACAATTCTGCAGCATCAATACAATCGTTATATTTTTGTAACATCAAACGTTTTGCTTCAGCGACATTCTTACCTGATAACAATTGTTTAATGCCTTCAAGTGCGCAATCTTGAAATACATCTATATTTCCGTCTGAACCCAAAGGAGCATTATACCCGACAAAAATTTTCAACCCAATTCTCTGTAATTCAGGCATAAGATTTTGTGCGCATGAACATACTACGCAATACAATCCTTTGCCATTGAAATTGTAATTCGTCGTTTTGGTAGATATAACGGCATCGTCGTTTTCATTGTAAACAGCATTTGCATCTCCATGGGCTGCGACGAAACACATTTGGCAATCAAGCATACCTTTCCCCACCTCTGTTTCCGTAAATTCAGGAGGAAACACTGAGAAATAATCAATCTTATTATCAACACAGTACTGCCTAACATCATCAGCACACGCTTGAAAGAAGTTGTGAAGATTGACATTAGATGCATTGTTATATGCAATTAGAACCTTAGCCATTTTGTTTCATCAATTGATAGATGTAGAACTGATTGATACGCTTTTCAAACGACTTTCCAATGGGTGTTTGCAGACGCAATTCTTTTAATACATCAGACCACGTGTACGATTTGCCTGCTGCTTCTTGATATGCAATCTTTGTTGCGTCTTCTGGATGCCGCAAAATCCACTGCTCCAACACGCAGTCAAATCGACTGTCCCACAAACCACGTATTTTGTCTATCAATTCGCTTGCGTCGGCAAATGTGTTATTGTTCTTGTCGAAAAACCAAATAAAGTCTTCGTTTATCATATCAACGATGCTTGATGGTTCGTTTTGGTTTATTTGGTTTATAGAATTGGCGGACATCATTACAATATAAAGTAGTGATGTCTGTTTCCTGATTTTCTTTAATACGTTGATTCCTTGCAGCGGATAACCGTCAAACTTGCAATCCAAGAAGACAATCATTCTGCTGTCAAGATTGTTTAATACGTAGTTCAATCCTTCTTCGGGATTCAGGAATACTGTGATGTCAGCATCTTTTTGCTGCTTGCTTATTGACCTGACAAGAGGTACATTCATACCTTTTTTATAACCGTCGTCTATAAAAACTAATTTGTATGCCATATTTTCTTATTTTAATGGTAATTCAATTTTTATTGTATTTCCGATATTGTTGAACTCACTATCAATAATATCTACTGTCCCTTTCATAGATTCCACACGGGTTTTTACAATATACAATCCGATTCCTGCTCCACCTTGTTCTTCGGTTGTAGTGTTGTACAATCCAAATACCCATTTACGCTTTTCTATTGGAATACCATTTCCTGTGTCTGAAATTTTCAAGACAAGCGTCGCTTCTTTTATCTGCAATGAGCATCTTATTAACTTGATTTTAGAGTATTTGAGGGCTTTAATTGAATTATCCAAAATGTTTTGGATAATATCTCTAAAAAACTGTTTTTGGGTGTTCTCCAAAGTAATCTTTTGAGGAATTATGATTTCCGTTTCGATTCCATTGTAAGTAAACAAGTTTTTGTATTCGTTAAATATTTCTCGTATCGTATCATCCAGTTGAATTGTTTCTGGTTGAATATTCGACTGTGAATAACTCAACATATAGTCAATCACTTTGTTTGCGTTTACAAACTCATCGTACATTTCCTGTGCATACATTTTAAAAATATCTTCTTCCGTAGGATCAGGGAAGTACATTTTGAAGTATTCCACCCTGTCTCGTATCTTGTTGAGCGTTGTTCTTACTGCATGTGTAATGTGAATCGCATATTCCTGCAACGACATTATACTCATATAGATACTTTCTTTGCGGGCGAATTCTTTTTCCGTTTCTTTTTTCTCTTTTATGGCATGGCTAACCGAACGCTCTGTCTTCTTAGCCTGTTCTACGACAGGGGCAAGTGTGGCTTTTAAACTTGGATTTTGTTTAGCAATATTTTGTACAGATAAAATGAAAGACTTTATATCATTACCTGCTGTTTCTAAATTGTTGCTGTTTTCTTTTTGCTTTTCCTTTCGGATAAATTTTTTATAGTTTTCAATAGAATCAAGTTGAGTAATAATAAAATCTTTAAATTCGCGGTATTCTTGGTTGTCAACAAAATCCTGTCGATTGGTAGCATCCACAATCATCGGATTGTTTTGTTTTGTAATTTCAACAATACCAAGTATTTCGCGTGTACTTACACGACTGAAAATATCTTGCCATAATCTTTTATCAATTCCGAGAATGTCTCTTTTTTTGTCAGGACTATACTCGGTTTCAGCAAAAGGAGTGGTTATGATGCCGTCTCTATAAACTTTAATACCATCTATCGGGTTGTTAGGAAAGGCATTGCGATAGTTTTTTCGTGCTTTGTCATCAAAGAAAAAAACCTGCATTTTGATTCCTCCGAATGATTTTAACGGAACTTTTGAAAGTTCAATGTTTCCTGTTTTATCGTTAAAACATGCTATTTCCTGAGATTGGCTTTGTGTATCGTATGACAATGAAAAACTTGTTGTCGCCAACTTATACTCATCAATGTTTTTTGTGGCTACTGTGTCTATGTCAAATTCAGGAGCAATAACTTTGATAGTTATAGGGTAACTGAGATTTGCAAACGGTGATACAAGTTTTGAAATTTCGCTTATCAACCTATCTATGTCGTTTTTTGTCCAAATATCCCTGATGTACGTTATGTTTAATGTTGTTCCATGTTCGTTGTATTCGTTTGTGTTGTGAAACTCGTAGTCATTTTCAATATCAGTAAAAAACTCATAACCTTCACCATCTTGGCTTTTTTGATTGTACAAATCCCAATCTATGGTAACATCAAGCCACCTTGGCTCGTTTTGTTGTTTGGTAATAATATTGACCTTATCGCCCAATTTGTCAACAGCAAAACGTCCAATTCCTTTTTCTCCGACGCACTTCCGATTGAATGGCATAGGAGAATACTGATTGGTTCTCTTATTTGAGGTACCGATAACCATCCATTTGTCTCTAACATCCACGAATGACATTCCAATACCATTGTCTTTGATACTTATGGAGGAATTATCATTGATGTTACCAACGTTGTCGAATGAAATCGTAACATCGGTTGCATTTGCGTCATAGCAATTCTTCACCAACTCGAATAACGCTGTTACCCTGTCGGTAATCAACTCTCTGCCTATCAGACGGAATGTGCTAACGTCAAACCGCCATCGTAATGTTCCATGTTCATTCATTACTGTTTTTCGTTTAAATTATGAATATGGTTGACAATACTTTTCGCTATTATTTCTCCCAATTTGGGAGGAACGGCGTTGCCTATATAACGAGAAACTTTTGTGATTGAAACATTTTGTTCGTTTTCAAAAAAACGATAGGTATTTGGAAATGTTTGAAACAATGCTGCCTCTCGCGCGGAAATTGCCCTGTCTTGGACTGGATGTCCGAATCGTCCGTTTCCGATTCCTGTACATAAGGTAGTCATTGTTGGCGCAGGTTCTTCCCATACCATTCGACCGTAAACACTGCCGAAACTTTTTCCTGTGTTTTTCTTATGGCAATTTAACAGTAACTCTTCGGGCCAATCTTTCCATCCTCCGCCATACGGGGTTGCTTTTATCCTTTTGAGATTAATTGCTGACAAAATTCTACATCGATGTAGTGGATCATTTTTATCAACTTCTCCCGCTTTCAACGGCGGCAGATTTCCAATAGTATCTTTAACCGTTACATAATTTTTAGGATTGTGTGTTGGCGGAATAAGTTTTATTTCCCCGAGTTTTGATGCTAACAAGACCAATCGTTTGCGTGTTTGCGGTATTCCATAGTTAGGACAAAAAACTTGATTAACATCCACTTTATATCCCAATGACTTTAATTTATCAATAAAATCTTGTAAAACAGGTTTTTTAAAGTTGATAATCTGCGTAACATTTTCCATTGTAACTATATCCGGACGCACATCGTCCACCAACCTACCAAATTCATATAGTAAATCGTATTTATTTGAGTCTTTAACCTTGTTTTTAAAGGCATACGATGAAAATGGTTGGCAAGGTGCACATCCGGCGAGAATGTGAATTGTATTTTTCTTTTTGGAATACAACGATTTAATATCGTTACCACTAACCTTTTTAACGTCTTTGTAATAGAATTGTGCCTCATTGTTTGTTTCATACGCATATTTGCATGTGCTATCAATGTCAAAACCTGCAAGGATTTTAAAACCTTGTGATTTAAGACCATAACTCAATCCGCCTATCCCGCAGAACAAGTCAACAACTTCGTAGTTTACTTTCTCTTTTGACATCAATTCATTTTTTGTTTGTTAGTCTACTGTTATAGTCACAATGCACGAAAACGCCTTCAAAATACGTTGTCTACATAAACAGGGGCAGTAAGACATCGCAAAGATATAGATATTTTTTGTATGTGCAAAAAAAAGTTTTGATGGGGAATGGAGAATAAATTTTAGGGTCGCATTTGCAACCTTAAAATATACTTGTGTGCTTTACACATAAATGCGAATTAGCGATTAATCCAAGAATAGCCAACTGTTTGCGATGTCGTCAATTTTGTCACCGTCGGGTTCGAGTCCGCCGTTTTCATCATCCCTCACAAGTGAGGAAAATGTATAACACTCGCTGTTGTTTGATCTTTTAAAATCATCTACTGAGCCGGCTTCAACGGTTACGTCACAACCATCTGAACTTACCACAACAACATCTTCGTCTGCATAATCACCGTTTTGATATGCATCAACATAGTTGTAAATCTCATTGCTTAATTCGCGTATGTCTTGTATTGAACTCATTTTTAATCAATTTGTTGGTTTGTTTATACCACAAAGATAATAATTTTTTCATTATCTGCCAACAAAAATGGAAGTTTTTTTCAGTTTTTTTGCTGCGAAAAACGATTTTTTGTAACGATACCTGTCGGAATCGCATAAAAAAATCGAGATTCCGACAGGTATCGTTGGTTTATAGATTAATATATACGCACAAAAAGACTCCGTGCAGATTTTCGGTCGATAGGGTGTTTTCTGTGTTGTAATAGTCAAATTTTTTTGAATAGTCCAATGTGGAAAAGGAATAACCGATGCAAAAACCGCCATTGTCGGACATTTCTAAGTCAAATCCCAACATCATATTGTATGAGGCGGCTTTGCTTTTAAAAGTCAGGTCTCTTTTGTCGGTACCTTCATTATTCCACGCAACAATCGTCCGTGTAAATTTTCTGTTTAGCATTATGCCGTTTTCAACGAAGGCATTTATCTTTACCTTTTTTGTTTTTACAAAGGAAGGAGAAGACAATTCCACTTTCGGCATAAGAAATAATCGTCCCAAGCCTTTATCTTCTTCCCAAAAGTCTTGCGAAAACACGCTACCTGCCTCTGATTCACGCCATATACCAAGTCCGCAACCAATACCAACATATTGATTTAACAAATAATTGTAGTCTATTTGTCTTACAATGATGTCGCCCTTGAAGTCCCACTCAATGCTAAGTTCGTGAGAATTTGGCAAAAAATCGTCTTCGATGCTTTCTTGCGCATTAACGTTTGCGAAGACAATCAACAATAACACGCAACAGAAACTATATTTTGCAGAATATGGCATTTGGTTCAATTTTGTCGTTTTGGCTCATTTGTGGATTATAGTTGTTTGTTGCCTTACGTTAGACAAGGCAGTGCAAAGTTAGGAAAATTATTTTTGACGGACAAAAAATTATTTCCCCCCATCAAAAATTCTAATTATTTTTGCGCTGTGTATCACTTCATCAAAACCTAAAAATTATGAATAAAAAAATATTAATTCCTGCGCTCATTGCCGTGACGCTCACAGCCTGTGGCGGTGGCAATACGCAGAACAATGGCGGCTCAGACAACTCTCATACCGCCACACAGACTACCGCACAGACCACCGAGGCGGCAAAGCCCGCCGCGCTCAGACCCAAATATGTGATTGCCGACAGGCTTGGCGGCAAGTTCATATTTGAGGACGAGAACATACCAAGCAATGCAAAACGCAAGGTGCCTGCGCAGACTCCCGATTCGTTGAAGAATTTCAAGTACATCATCAACGACGGCAAATATTACCCCGTCAAGTTGGTGGGCTATCAGGTGGGTAGCGAGGAAGGCGACAACGGCCGCGATATGTGGCACAACTTCAACAATATGGCGGGTTGGGTCTATGAAATGGAGTCGGGCAGATTGCTCGAAAAACCTGAGGATGAGTACGATGCGTGTTGGGCTTATCCACTCTTGGTGGATGAGGCTTTCAAAAATTCTGTGAAGGTCTATGCTCCCAAAAGAACCCTCAAAGACGGCTCCCCGGTAGATTTGCCCAAGGATTTGAAAGACAAATTCGAGAAAAAGTACGATCGTCAGATTCTACACGGCACGATGGATTGCACATTTGGCGACAACGACGAGTACAAGTTTGTCAATATGCAGTTCAAAAACAAAGGCAATCAGGCACTTGGCGTTGTGGCGGTAGTAATGCCCGACGGTAGCATCAGGTCGCTCGACTTGGCGCGGGAGTGGAACGATCAGTCAGTATGGCGTGTGGACGATGAAGGCAACTTCTATGGCTATGGATTTGATTTTGCGACAGTTGAGAACGGCAAATTGTATATCTATCTCTCTGACAGCGGCGCGGAAGGCCTCAACCTCGACAATTACGAAGTGGCAGACGACGCGCTCCGTTTGGGCAAGGTCAACGCAAGTTTCTACACCGCGCCGGAGTAAAATTCGGGATGGTGTGATATTTGCAGCGGATTTATTTGACGATGAAACACTATCTCAACATATTAGAGGACGATACTCAATGGTATGAGCAAATCAGCCGTTGGGCGGCGGAGCACATTGACCTTCTCATTGGCTCTGCTGTGGTTTCATTGTTGCTTGTAATTGCCTTAATAATAGCGATATACAAGATAATACGCATCCGTCGCAAGTCGGAATCAAAACTTGCCGAAAAAAACAAGCAGATACGTCATACCCATAGCCAGTTGATGGCGAGTGTCAATTATGCAAGCCGCATACAGAGGGCTGTAATGTCCAATATCAATGACGTGAGCGCGCTGTTTCCCGAAAATTTTGTGCTGTACCGTCCCCGCGACATTGTGGGCGGCGATTATTACAAGGCGTTGCGCTGCGGGCGGTATTCGGTGATGATTACTGCCGATTGTACCGGGCACGGCATTCCGGGCGCATTGCTCTCGATGCTTGGATTGACGGGATTGAAAGAATATATGCAGACCGAGCAGGATGCCGAAAACCCTGGCACCGTGCTCGACCGTATGAGGACTTTCATCAAGACGACGCTCGTAGGACAGGGCGGAGTGACGCTCGACGACGGTATGGATATGACTATCTGCTCATTTGATTTTGACAATATGGAAATCCGCTATGCCATTGCCAATCAGACTGCTATCATTGTGAGGGGCAACGAGGCAATCAAATTGAAGGGCGATTCTATGCCGGTGGGGCGTTATATACGAGAGAAGGAGCATTTTAAGACGCAGACCGTAAAAATCGAGAAGGGCGATATGGTCTATATGTGCAGCGACGGTCTGCAAGACCAGCTTGGCGGCAATGATTGCAGGAAATTCCTCCTCCGAAACCTCATAGACACCCTCATCGAAATCCACGACGAGCCGCTCTTAGAGCAGTGCATCACCCTCGAACAGACCATCATCACCTGGCGCCGGGGCACACCGCAGATAGACGATATGACGATGGTGGGCATCAAGGTTTGATGTCGAATTATTAAGTTCAATTACGAACTGCAATTTATTTTGCCAAGCAATTGGTAAAGTCGTCAGGTGTCAAAATCCATCCGCCTCAAACGTGCCGTGATAGAGCATCATTTGGAGAATGTGGGCGGCGTTGCGCTACGCTGCCGCAATTGCGGACGGTCGATTGACGCATTCCAAAGGGAATGTCCGAGCTGTGGCACACCGCATAATTATTTGCAGGAATGGTATATGGTGGGATAAAAAAGGGAATTATGAAAAAAATGCACGGCAATTATGAAAAAAAGAGACGCACGGTCGTGCGTCTCTACAAATATAATTCACAATTATGAAAAAACAATCATCATCTGCTTATTTGGATGGGTTGGGAAGATCGTCGATGTCTTGGATGGTGAATGCGTCCTCGCCAATCATTAGTTGTCCTTTTTCGTTGAAACTGCATACCATCGTTTGACCAGTGTCGGCGGTAAGCTCGAAGCTCTGACCTTCGTCGGACAGCATTTGGTATGTGCCGTGGGCTTCAATTACCTTCTCTTTGGTGATGTTGTCGTTGTAGTCGTACTTGTGCTTGGCAACTACAAAGGTTCGGTCGAGGAAGAAGTAGAGGGCAACGCTCTTGTATTCGCCCTTGTCTTTCTTTATGACGAGGTTTTCGAACCAAAAGATGACCTCGTTGCCGTTGGCGTATTCTTGCGGCAGGTAAGCTTGTGTTTCTATTTCGTCGCCCGGGTCTTCCTGGTTTTCATTGCCGTTGCCGCCGTTGTTGCCCTGCGTGGTGAATGTGGACGGCTCGCTGTAATAAACATCATCGTCGTACCGTACGAATGCCACGATTGTCCATGTTACGTCATCTGGGTCGTTTGGCACGATGTCGGCGTCGATGTTGAATGTTGTCTGGTTGATTTTGCCATCGTATTGAAGAGCGTCGCCCCATGTCGGCACGCCAAACTTGGAGATGAGGAATCCCGCTCCGTAAAATTTTGTGAGGTCGAGATCGGTGCGTCCTGCAAGACCGTCGATGTATGCCATTGCGTGGCAGCCGTCGGCGGTGTTGTTGGAGATTCGCATTATTATCGTGAGGTCGATTTTGCCGCCCTGTTCGCCCTGGTTTTGGTTGCCATTGTCACCGTTGGTGGGCTCGCTGTCGTCGGGGAGGTTGGCGTTGTCCTGCTTGGGGAATTTGTCGTTGCCCATTACGGGTACAGAAAGCATGCCGTCCTTAATCTGGGCCTCGAAGGTGTCGCCGGTGGGGGCTTTAACAGTCACAGTGCCGTTCTCGTAGTCGCCGGTCATTGTGTATGTGGCTTCCATGTCGATTTCACGTACCAAAGTCTTGTCGTGGGTCTTGAACTTGAAGGTGGTCTTTACCACCGTGCCGTCGTCAAAGAGGTACACGGCTTCGGTCTTGGTGCGGTCGTTCTCGATGTTGGTGAATGCGTACCAAGCGACCACATTTTTGTCGGCGTATGCGGTGGGCAGGAATGGCTCGATAAGTGCGTCGATATTTTCGCCGTGCTCAGAGCCGTTGCTCTCGTCCTTGTCGGCCTTGGCAAAGACAGGGATTTTGGAGTTGTTTTGCTTGGTGTAGGTGTAGCGACCCTCCGGCTCTATGATTGAGCCTTTGTCAATCTTGAATGAAATCGCTTCGATGCCCATCACGGAGATTGCAACTGTGCCGTTCTCAAAGTCGCCGGTGAGTTTGTAGTCGCCTTTGAACTCGATGATTTTGGTGCCGTTTTCGATTGCTGTTACTACGAGAGAGCCGTCGTCGAAGCAATATACAGCTTCTGGCTTGTCTTTTGTCTGGTCAACGTTGGAATTGAAGTACCATGCCGCCACTTTTTTGCCATTGTATTCTTCGGGGATGAAGCCTTTGATGCTTGCGTCGGTGGTCTGTTCGCCGATTTCTGTGTTTTGACCGTTGTTGTTCTGCTCGTTGTTGTTTTGCTGGTTGTTGTTCTGCTCGTTGTTGTTAGAATTATTGTTTTGCTGCTCTTGGTTGTCTGGATTGTTAGGCTGCGGCTCGTCCTCCTCGTCGTCGCCGCATGATGTGAAGGTGAGCGCAAAGCCCATCAGCATCACAGCCGTTAGATAGAATATTTTTTTCATGGCTGTTTGTTTTTTAAATTTGACTTAGTTTTGAGGGTAGGTTCTCGACCTATCCTCATTCATTAAACGAGAGAATGGGAGCGAAGGTTATTGATTTTTAGTTAATTATTGTAAAAAAAACAGGCTGCCGTGCGTCATGTTGCATTGCAGCCTGTTGTGATAGTTATGGTATTTGAAGTGATTATTTAAACAGCATCTGGTAAAATTCTGCCAAATAATCTCTTGCGTTCATCCAAGTATGTCCGCCGTCGGTCTCTTTGTACTTGTATTCGATGCCGCGTTTGTCGAAATATTCGCGGTGGGTCTTCACGTTGTTGTAGAGGAAATCGTCCTTGCCAACGCCGTAGAAGAGCACCTTGAAGTTTTTCTTCATGTTGTCTTTGGTCATGAGTGATGCAAATTCCTTGTCCATAGCCTCGGGGATGAGGTACGCGCTGAACGAACCCATGTTGGCAAACTTGTCGGTATTGGAGAATGCAGCGTATTGCGACTGTCCGCCGCCGCGTGAGAATCCGGCAATGGCGCGGTGGTCGCGGTCGTTTTTGGTGCGGAAGTTGCGCTCTATATAGGGCATTATCTCGCTCGTTAACACCCTCGCAAATTGCTGATACATAGGCACTGCCGCCATTGTAGTGGGGTTGGGCGTGCCGTGGAGCATGTTGCCGTAGGGGAGCACCACAATCATTGGCTGCGCCTTGCCGTCGGCGATTAGGTTGTCGAGTATTGTATTAAATTTGCCTACCTTGTACCAGGTCTCCTCGGTGTCGGTTGTGCCGCTAACGAGGTAAAACACAGGGTATTGCTTGTTTGGGTTTTGCTCGTATTCGGCGGGGGTATAGACGATGAGTGGACGGTAAACGCCCAGTTCGTTGCTCTTGTACTCCATGTAGGTAACGCGGCCGTGCGGCACGTCCCTCACGGTGTAGGGCATTTCGGGATCTGGCACTTCAAGGAGCGACGCCTTGAAGTTTTCGTTGGGGAAGGTGTACATGTTGGCGGGGTCGGAGATAGACACGCCGTCCACTATGAAATTGTATGGGTAGATGTCGGGTTTGGGCGCGTCGAGTGTTATCGACCATACGCCACGCGAATTGCGCACCATTGGTTTGAGGCCTTCGGTAAACTGGCTCGAAAATTCTACTTGCTTGGCGTTTGGCGCAAATACATTGAAAGTTACCGAGCGGAGTTTAGCCTTGTCTTTGTCGAAAACCATCTTGTTTTGTGCGCGGTCGAAGAAGAAGTTTGTCATGTGCAGGAGTGGCGACACGAGGTTGTTGGCGCGAGGGTTGGAGTCGTCCTTTGGCTTGATGCCTTGGAGTTGGAGCATCTTGAAGGCGTATCGGCGACCCAGGATGCGGTAGCCCTCGGCGTTGAAGTGGAGTTGGTCGAAGTTTTCAGGACATTCGCTCGAACTGATGGCGTGCGCGTTTTTGATAACTTCGGGCAGACGGTTTACGATAGGGTTGTGGGCAGCGCATACGCCGCCACGGTCGCTGTTTACCACTTCGCCGGCGAGCAAAGGCACTTGGTCGGGGTTGAGGTTGAGGTCTTTCATGAGGTCGTCATAGACAGATTTTACCATGCCGAGCCAAGCCTCCTGACCCGTGTTGGTCTCGCCTTGGTGGAGGAGGATGCCTTTGACGACGCCGCCTTGCTTCTGCGCGATTTTCGCCATATCAACGAGACGCTTGTAGGGGTTGTTGTCGTATGCCTTCAACATTCCCACCATCCAATCGGGGCATTTGGTGCAGTAGGAGGCGATGCTGTCCTTCATGAAAGCCTTGATGTCGCAGCCGCCTATCGCTACGTTGATTACGCAGATAGAGACGTTTTTGGGGAGGTTTTCCACCATTGTGCGTCCGAAGTAATCTACGGGGGTGAGTCCGGTGTTTTCGCGGCAGAGGGGCGGCACGGCGGGGTAGGTCTTGCCCATTTTGCGCTTCATCTGTGGAAAATCGACAGCCGCCA